>UMDV01068286.1_pt1 | contig 13336 bp, 9 predicted proteins | sample 1964571 | NCBI WGS metagenome assembly UMDV01 (sample SAMEA4836002, study PRJEB28245) | human gut metagenome | biome: gut microbiome; material: fecal sample | place: Denmark | collected 2008 | reverse complement strand
CTACACGACGTTGGAACTTCAAAGAAGTACCGGTAATACGACGCGGAAGGATTTTACCTTGCTCATTCAAGAATTTCTTCAAGAATTCGGGATCTTTGTAGTCGATGTACTTAATACCGCTCTTTTTGAAACGGCAGTATTTTTTCTTCTTAACGTCTACTGAGGGCGGAGTTAAATATCTGATTTCTGATTGAACTTGTTGTGCCATGATTAATCCTCCTTTTTAGTTGATTTAACACTTCTTCTCTTCGCAGCATATTCAGCAGCGTACTTGTCTTGCTTGAAAGTCAAGAAACGGATAACGCGCTCGTCACGACGGAAGTTTATTTCCAATTTCTCAATGACAGTAGGTTCTGCATTGAACTCAATCAGCTGATAGAAACCGGTTGACTTCTTCTGGATAGGATATGCCAGCTTCTTCAGTCCCCAGTTTTCTTCATTTACAATCTCAGCACCTTCAGCAGTAAGGATGCTTTTGAATTTTTCTACCGCTTCCTTCATCTGAACATCAGACAAAACGGGAGTCAAAATGAAAACGGTTTCGTATTGATTCATACTCGTTTAATTAAATAAATAAATTATTCGTTTTAAAAATGCGGTGCAAAGGTAGACATTTTATTTTGAACTACAAACATTTAATGTTTTTTTGTGTAGGGATATAGGAATTGTCTTCGGCTTGCACTATCTTTGCAAAGTTGTTTAAACAATAATTTCATGATAGAGCAATTCAACTTTGATATCCGCCTTATCTTTGCCATACTGAACGGTAAAGTGTCGGCTGCCATTAACCGAAAGCTGTCCCGCAACTTCCGCCAGAACGGTTTGGAGATTACTCCGGAACAGTGGACCGTCCTCATCTTCTTATGGGAAAAGGACGGGGTGACGCAACAAGAGTTGTGTAATGCAACTTTCAAAGACAAGCCCAGCATGACGCGCTTGATAGACAATATGGAGCGTCAGCATCTCGTCGTGCGCATATCGGACAAGAAAGACCGCCGAACCAATCTGATACATCTGACCAAGGACGGCAAGGAGCTGGAAGAACGCGCGCGCGTCATTGCCAACCAGACCCTCAAAGAAGCCTTGAAAGGCATCACCATCGAAGAGCTCAGTGTGAGCCAGGAGGTGCTGAGGAAGATTTTCTTCAATACGAAGGACTAAGATATAGGGATTAGGGGTTAAGGATTAGAGATTAAGGGAGGAGAAAACAAGGGGATGAAGCGTCATTTTTCATTCCTCATCTTCCATTCTTTATTAAAATATGGATTTTTTGCAAAAATAATTTCGCTTGTTAAAGAATTATGCTTTTCTTTGTGACAAGAATACGAAAGAATATAATAATCTAATTAAAATACACACACATGAAAGGCTTATTAAAAAATCTGGGATTGATATTAGTCGTAATAGGAGCTGTAATCCTGGTTGCATGTTCTTTTACCGGCAATGTTAACAACAATGCCATCTTGGGCAGTTCTGCCGTTTTGGTTGTAGTGGGATTGATTTCCTACATTGTCATCAACAAGAGAATTGTCGACTAATATCAAAAGAAAAGAAATAAAGAAGGCGGTTAGCATATACATGCAGACCGCCTTTTTTATTTTCTCTCCCTCAGAGGAGCCGAGCCTCATCAAGACTCAGCTTCCGGAGTAATCAGTTTATATCCTTTTCCGTGAATGTTGATGATTTCAATCGAATCATCTTCTTTCAGGTGCTTACGCAGCTTTGTGATATATACATCCATACTACGTGCATTGAAATAGTTGTCATCAATCCAAATAGTCTTCAACGCAAAGTCACGCTGCAGAATTTCGTTGGCATGTGCACAAAGCAAGCCCAGCAGTTCGGATTCTTTGGTGGTCAGTTTAGTCTGCTTCTCGGCAGTCGCCAGAATCTGTTTCTGCGTGTCGAATGTAAACTTACCAATCTTATAGATGTTGCTCTCCTTGTTCTTCTTTCCGCGAACACGTCTCAGGATAGCTTCAATTCTGAAAGTCAGCTCTTCCATACTGAAGGGCTTGGTGATGTAGTCATCGGCACCAATCTTGAAACCTTCCAGAATATCTTCCTTCAATGTTTTTGCCGTCAAGAAGATAATAGGTATTTCGGCATTGGCCGCACGCACTTCTTGTGCCAGTGTGAATCCGTCTTTCTTCGGCATCATCACATCAAACACACACAAGTCATATTTATTCTTCAGGAAAGCCTTGTATCCTGCTTCTCCATCGGGATATAACTCGGCAGCGTAACCTTTTGCCTGTAAATATTCTCTTAAAAGCATGCCAAGATTTTCATCATCTTCGCACAATAAAATACGCAGTTTCTCGTCCATATCAAATAATTTTTTAATAAAGGTAATGCAATAATAAATTTAGTTCCTACGTTCAGTTCACTTTCTGCCCGGATAGTTCCCTTATGATCCATGATAATCTTCTTCACATAAGCCAGTCCCAAGCCGAAGCCTTTCACATCGTGCAGATTACCTGTATGCACGCGATAGAACTTCTCGAATATCTTTTTCAAATTCTCCTTCTTGATGCCGATGCCGTTATCTTGGATGGAAATCATCAGTTTGCCAGGCTCATTCCAAGTCTTCACCGTCAGTTGCAGATCCGCATCCGGACGTTTATACTTCACTGCATTATCCATGAGATTGAAAATCACATTGGTGATATGCATCTCATCGGCAAAAATGGCAGAGTTGGTAGCTTTAAGCTCCGATTCAATCTTTCCATTATAACGCTCCACTTTCAGTGTAAACGTGTTGATAACACCCGCTATCAGCTCGTTGGCATCCAGTTCCTTATTCTTCAAAGTAGCCTTCTGACGGTCAAACATCGACATCTGAAGCACTTTTTCTACCTGGAACCTCAAGCGCTTCGTTTCATCGTTGATGACACCCGATATATGCTGGAACATAGTCGGAGACTTGCCCACAGCCGGGTCTTTCAACATCTGTGCCGCCAGAGAAATCGTCGATATCGGCGTCTTGAACTCGTGCGTCATATTGTTGATGAAATCATTCTTCATCTCCGTCAGCTTCTTCTGGCGGAATACGATGTAAATCGTAAAGATGAACGTCACCAGCAGTACAAAAGTAAATATCATCGACGGTATCATAAACCTGACCGAATCGAAGATATAATCCTTCTTTCCCGGAAAATGTATCTTGACGATACTCATACGGGCTGGTGGGTCATTCAAAAACAATGGCTGCGAATAAGAGCTTTCACTCCCTGCATCGCTATAATCCGCACAACGGTATACCTCCCGACCTTCCCGGTCTATCACCTTGAAGTGATAATCCATATCACCGAGACCATTCTCTATCAGACCTGCTTTTAGATACTGGTCCAGACTTTTGAAATTAACACGCTCCTCAATCGGCTTGTCGCTGGCATTGTATACCATCTGCAACACCACCTCGTCTACCAATGCACGCTGGTAAAGATAGCGGTTTTTAAGCATCTCTATCTGCGAGCGTGAAGTCTGAGGAATGGTTTTTGCTCCATGTTTGCGTGAAATCATTGCTCTTGGCAATTCAGAAGGCTCGTTACTGAAAGTTTTCAATTCCACCGAAGAACGGACACTGCCATCCGGAGCTGTCATCACAAACCGCTGGGTACGCATCACTCCGCTACTGCTCTGCGATTGTTCCCACGCCTTCTTTTCTGCCTCGGAGATATCCTCATTCAGCCAACGCACAACCTCTGCGGACTCTGCCTCTTTCGAAGCAGCCATCAACGCACGCTTCACCGATTCATCAAATTGTCCGTTACGCATCTTCACCATTTCCTCAATATAGCTTATCTGCAGATACAGCAAACTAAGGAAGGAAAGCCCCATAACAACACCTAATATCCATATAGTTGACTTTTTCATAGTCACAAAATTAACACTCCCTAATTAACACTCCTAACCAATTAACCTGATTTAACCGGACGTTCTCGTAAATTAACCGAAGACCATTTTTTAGGTTGTATTATGAGCATTATAACAAAAACACAAGCCTTTGGTTTGCAAATTTAATAAAAAATTAATCATTCAATTCACAATTCTGCATGTTCTTAATCTACGTTAATGAAAAAAGCCGTTATTACTTGCCATGAAGTAACAACGGCTTTAACAATTGTTATATTAGCAGCCGGTAGTTACAACAGCCAAACTACCAACCCCTGAAAATCATTCTTCAGCTTGCTTTGCCTCAAATTCCTTAATCAGTTTATCCTGCACATCACTCGGAACGAGTTCATAGCTGGCAAACTTCATGATGAACGAAGCACGTCCACCGGTCAGTGAGCTAAGTGCCGTAGAGTAGGATGACATTTCCTTCAAAGGCACCTTAGCACTCAGTTTTTCGTAACCGGCCTCGCTGCTCATACCCATAATCATGGCACGGCGTCCCTGCAAGTCCCCCATCACATCACCCATCTTGTCCGACGGAACAAATACTTCCACGTCATAAATGGGTTCTAGAATCTTCGGGCCTGCATTCTTGAACGCTTCGCTGAACGCATTCCGTCCCGCCAGCATAAAGGAGATTTCATTGGAGTCAACCGGATGCATTTTTCCGTCATATACGATGACACGTACATCGCGAGCATACGAACCAGTCAACGGTCCCTGCTCCATACGTGACATGATACCCTTCAAGATGGCCGGCATGAAACGTGCATCAATGGAACCACCCACAATACTATTGACGAATACCAGCTTGCCACCCCATTCCAATGGAACTTCTTCGGTACCCTTGACGTTCATCTTGAACTCCTGACCATTGAATTTATAGGTTTCGGGCAACGGCATGCCTTCGTAGTAAGGCTCAACAATCAGATGAACTTCACCGAACTGGCCTGCACCACCCGACTGCTTCTTATGGCGATAATCCGCACGGGCAGCTTTGGTAATCGTTTCGCGATACGGTATTCTCGGTTCTTCAAACTTGATTTGCAGTTTTTCATTGTTTTCCAGACGCCACTTCAAGGTACGCAAATGGAATTCACCTTGTCCGTGTACAATAGTCTGACGCAATTCTTTAGACTGGTCTATCACCCATGTCGGGTCTTCCTCTCGCATACGGTTCAAAGCAACCATCATCTTTTCTGTATCCGACTCGTTCAACGGCTTGATAGCACGTGAGTATTTGGAGTTCGGATATTTAATGAAGTTGAAACGGTTTTCAGAGCCCTTACCGTTCAATGTATTGCCGGTATGTACATCCTTCAGTTTCACTGTACAGCCGATGTCACCGGCTACCATTTCCTCTACCTTGATACGGTTGGCACCGGCACAAGCATAAATCTGCGCGATGCGTTCCTTGGAACCGCGGTCTGCATTGGTAAAATCATCACCTTCGTGCACTTTACCACTCATAACCTTGAAGTATTGAACATCACCGATATGCGGCTCAACGGCAGTCTTGAAGAAATACAAGGAAGTCGGTCCGTTAGAATCCGGCTTCACCACCTCACCGCGTGTATTGTGCACCGGTGGCATTTCGTCCACAAACGGCACCACATTACCCAGGAACTCCATCAGACGGCGTACACCCATATCCTTGCCGGCACAGACGCAGAATACCGGGAACATACCTCGTGAAGCCAGTCCCTTGCGGATACCTTCGCGCATTTCGTCTTCTGTCAAAGAGTCCTGCTCAAAGAATTTTTCCATCAGGCCTTCGTCATGTTCGGCTGCAGCTTCTACCAAAGCCTTGTGCAGTTCTGTAGCCTTTTCCATTTCTTCGGCCGGAATCTCTTCAATAATGGGAGCGCCACCTTCGGGTCCCCACGAATATTTTTTCATCAAAAGTACATCGATCAACGAATTGAAGTTCGGTCCGGTAGCCAGCGGATATTGCACGGGCACCACCTTCGGACCGTATATGGTTTGCAACTGCTCAAGCACCATATCATAATCGCACTTTTCATTATCAAGCTGGTTTACCAGGAAAATAACCGGTTTGCCCAGTTTCTCGGTGTAGCGGAAATGGTTCTGCGTACCTACCTCGGGACCGTATTGCCCGTTCAGCAGCAGAATGGCAGTATCTGTAACGTTGAGCGCCGTCATGGCAGCCCCTACAAAGTCATCACTACCCGGGCAGTCAATGATATTCAGTTTCTTGCCGTTCCACTCCACATGGAAAACGGTGGAAAACACAGAATAGCCGTATTCCTGCTCCACCGGGAAGTAATCGCTGACTGTATTCTTGGCAGTAATCCTGCCGCGACGTTTTATAATACCACTCTCAAAGAGCAGCGCTTCCGTGAGAGTGGTTTTACCCGAGCCGTCATTGCCAAGGAGGGCAATGTTCTTAATTTCATTCGTCTGATATACTTTCATGATATATTAAGATTTTAAGTGAATAACCTGACATACGATGATGCCGTTAACTTTTTGTGAGGCGCAAATTAGGCATTAATTCAAAGAAAAGCAACATCGGGAAGCATGTTATATAACACACTTCCTCCACCAACAAAGAATATAATGTTCTTCTGCCAATAAACTGCCCGAATTCACAAGTCATCCAACTTCTTGGACGGCTTAAATATTTCTTATAACTTTGCAGGAAAAAGAATCCCCCCCGAAAACCATGAACAAACTACTGTTAACAACACTGCTCGTTCTATGTCCATATTTGGCAATGGGACAGTCCAACCAAAAAACAACCAGGAAAGCCCCTCTCATCGGCATTTCCTGCTCACATCCGGGCCGAAGCTCATCCACACAGATGACGTATACCGAGTCTGTAATCCAGGCAGGTGGAACACCTATACTGATTTCCATCACTACCGATAGCCTTGTCTTGACAGACATTGCCAACCGGCTGGACGGTATCATTCTGATAGGAGGAGGAGACATCCACCCTTCCTATTTCAATGAATCGCCCATCGAACAGCTGGGAGAGGTGGACTCCCTGCGTGATGTATACGACATGGCACTCATCCGCCTGGCTACCCGGCGTAACATTCCGATGTTTGGCATCTGCCGGGGAGAACAGTTAATCAATGTAGCTTTCGGCGGAACCCTTTATCAGGATATCCCTACCCAGCATCCCGACACCACTGTCTGCCACCAGCAGCAGGAACCGAGCAGTATACCAACTCATACCGTCCACCTCACTCCCGGTTCTGCCATGGCATCCATAACCGGACAGACACAACTTTTCACCAATACTCACCATCACCAGGCGGTCAAGCAAGTTGCCCCGGGATTCAGCGTAACGGGTTGGTCGTCAGACAGTATTCCCGAAGCTATAGAGTCTTCCCACGAATATCCGATATGGGGTGTGCAATTCCATCCCGAAGCTCTGGCTACGGCAGGCGACAGCATCTCTGCCAGATTCTTCTATTTTCTGGTTCAAAAGGCAGCTACCTACCGGCATGCCAAAGAGATTCACCGCCGCATCCTCTCCCTCGACACGCATACAGACACCCCACTTGATTTTGACGTTTCCTATAATATAGGTACGCGCGAAAAAACGCAGGTTTGCCTGCCCAAGATGCGAGAAGGAAAATTGGATGGACAATACCTGGCATGCTGGGTGCGCCAAGGCCCGTGCGATGAAGAGAACAGTCTGAAAGCCATTGACCGAGTGGATGAGTTGATACGCCACATCTACCGACAAGTGGAGATGAACGGGGAGCAATGTGCCATAGCCCGCACGCCCGATGATTTGTCCAGGCTCAAGACCGAAGGAAAGAAAGCTTTTTATATTGGCATCGAAAACGGATACGGCATCGGCAAGGATTTGAAGAATATCACCCGTTTCCATGATGCAGGCGTTACCTACATCACCCTTTGCCACACCCGCAACAATGACATCTGCGACAGTTCTTCGGACACGACTGCCCGTTGGAACGGCTTAAGTCCTTACGGTAGAAAAGTGGTGAAAGAAATGAACCGGCTGGGAATAATGATAGACCTTTCCCATGCAGCCGAAAGCACCTTCTGGGATGTACTGAAATATTCAAAAGCACCGGTCATAGTCTCCCACTCCTCTGCAAGCGCCATCTACAGACACGACCGCAATCTGACCGACGAACAGCTACACGCCCTTGCCGCACATGGCGGTGTGGCTCAAGCCTGCCTGGTAGACGAGTTCCTGAACCCGGATGCCAAGAAAACCAACCTTACGGACTTCATGAAACACCTGCTGCACATGGTTGAAGTGGCAGGCATAGACCACGTGGGCATTGGCTCGGACTTCGACGGTGGAGGCGGGGTCAAAGGATGCAATGGGGACAATGATTTCATCAATATCACCGTCCGTCTGCTGGAACATGGATTTACAGAAACAGACATCGCCAAGATATGGGGTGGAAATTTCCTCCGGGTGATGAAACAAGTACAAACCAAATAGAAAAGACCGAAAAACATCACAAAAAGGAGAGATTAGAGCTATAATCTCTCCTTTTTGACACATTTACATACCCTCCATTTCTCAACTTTCGCATATCTTTGCCCAAAACATAAACGATTTATTAATTATCTAATACCGAATTCTTAAATGAAAAGGAAAATTATTTGGAGTTTTGCATTGCTGGCCTGCCTTTGCTGCCTGCCATCTGCAAAAACAAAAGCACAAACGAAAAATGCCGCAATCATACCCGGGGAAGTATGGAAAGACACCGACGGCAATCCCATCAACGCCCATGGCGGCGGCCTTCTTTACCACGAAGGGACCTACTATTGGTATGGCGAATACAAAAAAGGGGAAACCATCCTGCCCGAATGGGCTACGTGGGAATGCTACCGCACCGACGTAACCGGTGTCAGCTGCTACTCTTCAAAAGACCTGCTGAACTGGAAGTTCGAGGGTATTGTACTTCCTGCCGTGAAAGATGACGAGAAACACGACCTGCACCCCAGCAAGGTGTTGGAACGTCCCAAAGTGATTTACAACGAAAAGACAAAGAAATTCGTCATGTGGGCGCATGTGGAAAGCGCCGACTACAGTAAGGCATGTGCCGGCGTAGCGGTCAGCGATTCTCCTACCGGGACATTCACCTATGTAGGCAGCTTCCGTCCCAACGGTGCGATGAGCCGCGACCAAACAGTGTTCGTTGATGATAACGGCAAGGCATATCAGTTCTACTCGTCGGAAAACAACGCTACCTTATATATAAGCGAACTAACGGATGACTACCTGAAGCCCACTGGTCGCTATACACGCAATTTCGTGAAGCAAAGCCGCGAAGCACCCGCCGTATTCAAGTATAACGGCAAGTACTATATGCTCTCTTCCGGTTGTACCGGCTGGGATCCCAATGTTGCCGAACTGGCTGTGGCCGACTCCATCATGGGGCAATGGACTACCATCGGCAATCCGTGTACCGGTCCTGATGCAGATAAGACCTTCTATGCACAAAGCACTTACGTGCAGCAAGTATACGGAAAAGGAAATGCCTACATTGCCATGTTCGACCGCTGGAAAAAGAAAAACCTTGAGGACTCACGCTACGTATGGCTCCCGCTTGAATTCGGCAAGGACGGCACAATCACGATACCCTGGCGCGACAGCTGGGACCCGCGTACCCAATGGGAAGAACAAGGCGACTTCTCTGCCGGCAAAGGAACATTCCTATTGAATGGCAAGCCGTTTGTCATCAAAGCCGCAGAGCTGCACTATCCACGTATCCCCAAAGCCTATTGGGACCAACGCATCAAGCTATGCAAGGCACTGGGCATGAACACCATCTGCCTTTATGTATTCTGGAACTCCCACGAGTCTCAGCCGGGAGTGTTCGACTTCACCGGACAGAATGACCTGGCGGAATTCTGCCGCCTATGCCAGCAGAATGACATGTATGTCATCCTGCGCCCGGGACCGTATGTCTGTGCCGAATGGGAAATGGGCGGACTGCCCTGGTGGTTACTCAAGAAAAAAGATATCCGCCTGCGCGAATCCGACCCCTACTTTATGGAGCGTGTAGGTATCTTCGAAAAAGCCGTTGCCGAGCAGGTAGCTGGTATGACCATACAGAACGGAGGTCCCATCATCATGGTACAAGTAGAGAACGAATACGGCTCCTACGGGGAAGACAAAGGCTACGTATCGCAAATCCGCGACATCGTACGCGCCAACTACCCCGGCGTAGCACTGTTCCAATGCGACTGGGCGTCCAACTTCACCAAGAACGGACTCCACGACCTGGTATGGACCATGAACTTCGGTACAGGAGCCAACATCGACCAACAGTTTGCACCGCTGAAGAAACTCCGTCCTGATAGCCCGCTGATGTGCTCCGAATTCTGGAGCGGCTGGTTCGACAAGTGGGGAGCCAACCACGAAACCCGTCCGGCTGCCGACATGATTGCCGGCATTGACGAGATGTTGTCCAAAGGCATCTCCTTCAGCCTCTACATGACCCACGGAGGGACCAACTGGGGACACTGGGCAGGAGCCAACTCACCCGGATTCGCCCCTGACGTAACCTCTTACGACTACGACGCCCCCATCAGCGAATCGGGACAGACCACTCCCAAATACTGGGAATTGCGAAAAGCATTGTCCAAATACATGAACGGCGAGAAGCAGGCTAAAGTTCCCGCTTTAATCAAGCCCATCCGTATTCCGTCTTTCCAATTTACAGAGATGGCTCCTTTGTTCGACAATCTTCCTGCTGCCAAGAAAGACCGCAATATCCGTACCATGGAGGAATATAACCAGGGATTCGGAAGTATTCTCTACCGCACCACACTGCCCGAGATGAAAACCCCGTCCCTGCTCACTGTGAACGATGCGCACGATTATGCCCAAGTTTTCCTGGATGGCAAATACATCGGCAAACTGGACCGCCGCAACGGTGAAAAGCAACTGGAATTCCCCGCCTGCCCCAAAGGTGCACGCCTCGACATTCTGGTAGAAGCCATGGGCCGCATCAACTTTGGACGTGCCATCAAGGACTTCAAGGGTATCACCCAAAGCGTAGAACTTACCGTAGACATCGACGGCCGTCCTTTCACCTGCAACCTGAAGGATTGGGAAGTCTATAATCTCGAAGATACATACGATTTCTATAAGAACATGAAGTTCCAGCCCATCGGCTCACTGAAAGATGAGTTAGGACAACGCATTCCGGGTTGCTACCGTGCCACCTTTAAGGTGAACAAGCCCAGCGACACATTCCTAAACTTCGAGACTTGGGGCAAGGGACTTGTCTACGTCAACGGGCACGCCATGGGACGCATTTGGGAAATCGGCCCGCAACAGACCCTCTACATCCCGGGATGCTGGTTGAAGAAAGGTGAGAATGAAGTGATTGTCTTCGACATCATCGGTCCCAAAGAAGTTAAGTCCGAAGGACTGAGCGAGCCATTACTGGACCAGTTGCTCGTCACCAAACCGCTGACGCACCGCAATGAGGGTGAAAATCTCGACTTGTCCGGTGAGCAGCCCGTCCTCTCCGGCAGCTTCAATCCCGGCAACGGTTGGCAGGAACGCAAATTCGACCAACCCGTCACCGGACGTTATGTCTGCCTGGAAGCCTTGAGTGCACAAGATGGAAAAGACCTGGCTTGCATTGCCGAAATGTATCTGCTGGATGAGAATGGGGAACGTCTGTCACGCGAACCCTGGATTGTCAATTATGCCGACAGCGAAGACGTATCCCACGTCAACTGTTCTGCGGACAAAATCTTCGACCTCCAGGAATCAACCTATTGGAGCACAACAAAAGACACTCCATACCCGCATTCTGTCGTGATTGACTTGGGTAGTACCCGCACCCTGACCGGCATACAATATCTACCCAGAATGGAAAGCGAGGTACCGGGTGGAATCAAAGACTTCAAGGTTTACGTAAAATCCAAGGCTTTCAACTATTAGGCCGGATTTACAACACTAATAGATTCTTTAGACACGGATTACATGAAAAATCATGGATAATAAATGAAGAATATCCATGATTTTTCGCGTAATCCATGCCTAACTTAAAATCAATCAAACAGATTTTCCGTACAATTCATCGTCTACCACAGCCAGCATTCCCTCCACTTGAGCCAATGCCAGCATACGGCCATGAAAAGAATAACCTGCATTGTACCCTTTATCCTCGTCGCCCAACATCATGCGACCGTGGTCCACACGCATCGGCAATCCCGGATTTTCTTTCTCAAAGATACGAATCAAATCAATGAGGTGTCCCCTTCCCTCCAGATGGGAACTTTCGATAAAGTTTCCACCCGGTATTGCCTTCGTACTGCGCAAATGCACAAAGTGGGTACGCCTGGCAAACTTCCTTGCCAGTTCACGGGTATCATTCTGTTCACCCGCACTCAATGAACCGGCGCAAAAAGTCAGGCCATTATGGGGATTGTCCACTGCACTCAGTATCCAGGCAATATCTGCCTCGTCTGTCACAATGCGCGGCAACCCCAATACCTGAAAAGGAGGGTCATCGGGGTGTACACACATATTCACCCCATATTCCTCGCATACCGGCATGATGGCAGACAAGAAATAACGCATATTCTCGCGCAGAGCCTCCCGGTCTATCCCTTTGTATAGCGCCAGCAAACGTTTGAACAGGGTTACCGGCTCCTTGTCACCTTCCTTGATGTTGCCATTTACGAATCCTTGTGTCTTTACGATAATCGTATCTACCAGCTCTGCCTTTTCAGACTCCGTAATCACCTTATCCAGTTCTGCCACCTTGTCCAGCTCTTCCGGAGAATAATCGGCTTCCGCATTCTCCCGTTCCAATATCTTCAGGTCGAAGTAGGCAAAACGGATTCTGTCGAAATAAAGAGAAGATGTCCCGTCTTCCCAGGGATGTTGTAAGTCCGTGCGAATCCAGTCAATCACCGGCATGAAGTTGTAGCATACCGTCCGGATGCCTGCCTTGCCGAGATTGGCAAGGCTTATCTTGTAGTTCTCTATCAATCGGTCACGCTCACTCCCCGCATATTTGACAGCCTCGCACACCGGCAGACTTTCTACTACAGACCAGCGCAATCCGAAGGATTCAATATAATCCCTCAAATCTTCAATGGCTTCCAACGTCCATATTTCACCGTTGGGAACTTCATGCAAGGCAGTGACAACGCCTTCCACTCCTATCTGTTGCAACATGGCAAGGGTTATCTTGTCTTTCTTGCCAAACCATCTCCAAGTCTTTTCCATTCTTTATTATTAATTTTCTTGTTTTTCAGGCGTTCAAACCACCCGTTACCTTTTTGCAAAAGTAAGAAAGAATATGAGAACTGTCCATTCTGAATGGATAGATTTGTTTGTTCGCAATGAAAACAATATCTTAGCACTTCATTACATATATTAATTACGCTTATGCAAGACATAACAAACGGACGTTGCGGCTGGTGCGGAACCGACGAGCTGTAT
>UMDV01073450.1_pt1 | contig 13385 bp, 9 predicted proteins | sample 1964571 | NCBI WGS metagenome assembly UMDV01 (sample SAMEA4836002, study PRJEB28245) | human gut metagenome | biome: gut microbiome; material: fecal sample | place: Denmark | collected 2008 | reverse complement strand
TTCCCCTGCCTTCCGTAAACGGTAATCTGCTCCGTCCCCTCGCCGGTAATCTCCGCTCCCATGGCCTTAAGAAACCGGCAGAGATGAACCACTTCCGGCTCCCGCGCACAGTGCTCCAGCCTTGTTGCACCTTCCGCTCCGACAGCAAAAAGAACCGCATTTTCCGTCGCCCCGACACTCTTTTTCGGAAAGCAGAGCACGGCTCCTTTCGGATGATCTGCCTTTGCCCGAATGGTGCCGTCCTCCTCGAAGACCTCGGCTCCCAGAAGCTCCATTGCCCTCTGATGCAGGTCCGTCGGCCGCTTTCCGATCCGGCAGCCGCCGGCCCCTGCAAGGTATGCCTCCCCTGTCCTTGCAAGAAGACTTCCCAGAAACAAAAGAGAGGCGCGCAGTCTCTTCGAAAGCGCTCCCTCCACACGGCTTTTTTCGATCTTTTCACAGTTCAGGTGGAGCGCATTCCTCTCCCACCAGACTGTTCCGCCAAGGCTTCTTACAATCTCCGCCATATCCTCCACATCGGAAATCTTCGGGCAGCCTTCCAGCACGACTTCCTCTTTTGTCAGAACCGCCGCCGCGATCATGGGAAGAACGGCATTTTTGGAACCCTGGACTGTTACCGTTCCGCAAAGCCGCCTTCCGCCGAGAATCTGATATACTCCCACCTGTTCTCTCCCATCCGGCCTCTCTTTTTACGGTATGCATTACACTCTCGTTTTGTTCCCGTTCTGCAGCGCTTTTCCGCCTTTTTAATCGGTGTCCCTCGAGACCGACAGGGCAAGCCCCATCTCGCCGAGCAGAAACAGCACAGAGGTGCCGCCGTAACTGATAAAAGGCAGCGTAATGCCGGTATTCGGAATCGTATTTGTCACAACCGCGATGTTCAGGATCACCTGAAGCGCAATATGCCCCATAATTCCGCCCGCAATCAGTGCTCCGCCAAGATCCCGCGCATGGCTCGAAATAACCATCAAGCGCCAGATCAGCACCGCAAACACGGCGATCACCAGGCAGGCGCCGAACAGTCCGCCCTCCTCACAGATAATCGAAAAGATCATATCATTCTGCGCTTCCGGCACAAAGCCAAGCTTCTGCAGGCCTTTTCCAAGCCCGCAGCCAAAGATTCTCCCGCTGCCGATCGCATAGAGTCCCTGAATGGTCTGGAACCCCTTCTCGTACGCCTCCGGGTTGCGCCAGATGGCAAGGCGTTCGAGGCGGTAGCTCTCCATCATCAGAAAAACGGCAATAAACCCGATGCCGGCGCCTCCGATTCCGAGAAACGGCAGGTAGCCCGGATGTGAAATAAAGATCAGAAATGCACAGATTCCGAGCAAAATAATCGCCGTACTTAAGTTATTGCTTCCGACAAGCGCTGCAATCGGCAGGGTGCACAGCACCGCCTTTGTCATAAACCAGAGACTGTCGGACCGGCCTTTCGTGTGCTCCATCACCCAGGGCAGGAAGAGAATCACCGCCATCTTGGCAAATTCCGAGGGCTGGAACGATAAGGGGCCAAGCTTTAACCACCGCTTCGAGCCGTTGTACTCACTTCCGAAAAAGAGCACCGCCGTCGAGAGCGCAAGGGAAGCCGCATAAAACCACGGTGCCAGTGCAAACAGCCGCCGGTAATCTATTTTTGCAACCGCATACATACCGATCACACCGAGCGCACTTGCAAAGAGCTGCTTCTTGAAATAATAAGCCGGGTCATGGAATCTGACCCGGCCGTTATACGCGCTGGCGCTGTACAGAATCACAAGGCCAAGGCCAAGCAGAATCCATACCGTCACCAGCAGCGTCCCATCTATTTTTTTCTCTTTTTCCTTCCGCATCCGCGCCACACCCGCCGTTCGCTCTTTTTCAGCTTATGCGGGATAGTTTCCTGATATGACGTTTTTAGTTACAGTTCTTACGCAGTAAAACAGCAAGTGTTTTACTGCTGAATGAACAGTAACCATTTTTACAGTGCTCTTACGTACTCCTTAAACAGCTCACCGCGCTGCTCGTAGCTCTTAAACTGATCCCAGCTTGCGCAGGCCGGGGAAAGAAGAACTGCATCCCCTGCATTTGCCTTGTCGTGGCAGATCTGTACGGCTTCTTTTAAGTTGTCTGCCATGATAATGTCGTTGAATCCGACGCTTCTTGCCGCTTTTGCGATCTTCTCTTTCGTATCTCCGATCAAAACCAGGAAACGTACCTTTCCATCGAATGCCTGAATCCACTCTTCGTAGGTGGACTGCTTGTCGTAGCCGCCGCCGATCAGCAGAGTCGGGCGGTTCATCGCCTGGATGCCTTTGATGGCCGCATCCGGATTTGTTCCCTTGGAATCGTTGTAATATGCCACGCCGTCCTTCTCGCAGACATACTCGATGCGGTGCTCTACCCCTGCAAACTCCTGAATGACTTTGCGGACAGTTTCCATCGGCACGCCTGCATGAAGTGCCATTGCAGAAGCAACCATGACGTTTTCAAAATTATGTAAGCCAAGCAGTTTTAAGTCGTCGGTTCTGGTCAGAAGCTCCGTCTCGCCGTTCTTTGCAATGCGGATTTCGCCGTCCTGATAATAGATGCCGTCCTTTAACGCACGCAGACTCGAGAAGTACATCACCTGTACTTTCTTCTCTGCCATCAGTTTTTCGCCGAACGGGCGCAGGATTTCGTCCTCATAATTCAGCACACAGAGATCATCCATCGTCTGATTTTCGGTGATACACTCTTTCACGCGGATATACTCTTCCATCGTGTGATGGCGGTTCAGATGATCCTCGGTAATGTTTGTGATCGCACTTGCCGCCGGATGGAACTCTTTGATGGTTTCCAGCTGGAAGCTGCTGATCTCGGCAACCGTTACGGTATCATCTGTCGTGTCGAGTGCTGCGGATGTGTACGGGGTTCCGATGTTTCCGACCACTTTTACTTCCGGCTGATATGCTTTCATGATCTCGCCGAGCAGCGATGTTGTGGTGGTCTTTCCGTTAGTACCGGTAATCGCAAGCACTTTTCCGCGGCTTACCTGATACGCCAGCTCCACTTCACCGATGACCGGGATCTCTTTTTCTTTCATTTTAAGGACAACCGGCAGATCCGTCGGAACGCCCGGGCTTAAAACGACAAGATCAAGGCTGTCGAGCATCTCCTCCGGGAGCTCGCCTAAGACAACTTCCACGCTGTCACGGCTCTCTAATTTTTTTAAGATTTCTTCTTTTTCGAGTTTGTCATTTCCATCGTAAAGAACGACAGAAGCACCTTTCTTGTGCAGCAGCTCCTCCGCTGCAATTCCACTCTTTCCGGTTCCGAAAACCAGTACTTTTTTTCCTGCGAAAATCATGTTTGATTACCTCCATATTTTAAAGCCCCATCAATGCGATCAGGCATAGTATCGCTGTGATTGTAGCAAACACCGTCACAATCTGTGTCTCCGACCAGCCCATCAGCTCGAAATGGTGATGGATCGGCGTCATCTTGAAGATCCGTTTTCCCTTCGTCAGTTTGAAGAATGACACCTGCAGGATCACAGAGAGAATCTCCATCATATAAATGAATCCCACAAGCGGCAGAAATAAGGGGAGACGTAAGAAACACGCCATTCCCGAGACGAAACCGCCGAGTGCCAGACTTCCGGTATCGCCCATAAAGACGCGGGCAGGAAATACATTGAATACCAGAAACCCCAGCAGACTCCCGATAACCGCAAGCGGGGATGGGGAAACACCGTTTCCGAGGCCGATCGATGCCACGGAAAAGAAAACAGCATTTAAAATCGTCACACTCGCCGCCAGTCCGTCAAGGCCGTCGGTAAAGTTGACACCGTTGACCGTTCCAAGAATCACAAAGGCGAGAAACGGAATCGTAAAAATCCCTGCGTCCAGCTCTTTGCCTGGAAGGAACGGAATGCGCATCCGGAGGGAAATTCCGGAAAAACGCGCCAAATACCACAGAAAGACTGCTGTAATCACTGCCTGCAGTGCCATTTTCTGCTTCGGGTACAGCCCGTCGCTGCGGTGCAGCACGACTTTCAGATAGTCATCGAGAAAGCCGATCAGGCCAAAACCAAGCGTCAGAAACAGCACCGGAACCACTTCCGCTCCCTCTTTCCGGAAAAGGAGGGAAACTGCGGTAAACGCCGCCAGAAACATCACGCCGCCCATCGTCGGGGTTCCCGCTTTTTTCTGGTGGCTCGGCACACCCTCTTCCCGCTCCTTCTGCCCCGCTTTGACTTTTCGCAGAAACGGGATCAGAACCGGCCCCAGCGCCAGGCTGATGCCAAAGGAAAGAAGAACCGGCAGGATCATTTCTCTTTTCATAGACGCACCTCTTCCTTTTTGTACGGATTGTGTACGGAACAGGCATGTCAAAATATTTTCTCCAGCCTATTCAGTATATAGCTTTTTGTTCTGTTTCGCAACCTTCTTTTATAATCCAAGTTACGGTTCGCTCAGCAGTGAAACACTTGCTGTTTCGCTGCGTAAGAAAGTGATTCAGGTGTGAGCAGCCCTCCTTTTGCGAAGCAAAACTTTAAATGAGGACTGCGAAGGACACAATTCTCAGGTTTCCTGAGAATTGTGTCCAATACCGAGATACGGAAGTACATTGGAAAAGATATCGCGGATCACCGGCGCGCAGATCGTTCCGCCGTAGTAGACGCCCTGCGGATTGCGGATAATGCAAAGCCCCAGCACCGTCGGATGCTCCGCCGGGGTGAAGCCGAGGAATGAGGAAATATAGCGGTTGGCGCTCCGCGGAAGTGTCTGCGAAGTTGCCGTCTTTCCGCCGATGGAATATCCCTCGAGGTACGCATTCTTTCCAGACCCTTCTGAAACGACGCTTTCCAGAATTTCGCGCACCGTCCTGGAAGTTTCTTCCGAAAGAACCCCTTCTTTTTCCGGAAAATTCAGATGCTTTACAACATTTCCTTCTTCATCGAGCACATCCGTTGCGACATGCGGCGTCACCATTTTTCCGCCGTTGACGAGCGCAGAGACCGTCGCCGCCAGGCGGATCGGCGTGATCTGGAAGGACTGGCCGAATGCCATCGTCGCAAGCTCAACCTCTCCGATGTTTTCCTCCTTGTGCATAATCGTCGATGCCTCGCCCGGCAGATCGATCCCCGTCTTTTCCATCAGGCCGAAATTCCGGAAATAATCACAGAACTTTTCCACACCGAGCCGCAGCCCCACTTCAATGAACACCGGGTTGCACGAGTTCTGCGCGCCCTGCACGAAGTTTTCGGCTCCGTGTCCCGTCCGCTTGTGGCAGTGGATCCGGCGGTCCTCCACGATTTTGTAGCCGGGACAGAAAAACGAATCGTTCGGCGACACAACGCCCTCCGAAAGTCCCGCCGACATCGTGATGATCTTAAAGGTAGATCCCGGCTCGTACGTATCGTTGATGCAGGCATTCCGCCACATCTGGTTCAGCAGATCCTGAATTTCTTTTTCCGAAAGTCCCGTTGTATCCTGCTGCAGCGTGAACGGATCGTTGAGGTCGAACTCCGGCACATTGACACAGGCATAGATTTCTCCGTTCTGCGGATTCATAAGAAGAATCGAGACGCTGTCCGCCTGTTTTTCTGCCATCGCCTTTTCCGCTGCCTGCTGGCAGTACGCCTGGATATTGACATCCAGGCTGACCTTTAGGTCCCTTCCCGCCACCGGCTCCTGGCGGCTCTCCCCGATGCCGTTCTGCTCAATCCCGCGCGCATCCGTTGTCGTCAGGATTTTTCCGTTGATTCCTTTTAAAATTTCCTCATATTCCACCTCCAGCCCGATGATGCCCTGATTATCGCCTCCGGTGAAGCCGATAACGCGCGACGCCAGCTTCCCTTTGGGGTAATACCGCTTGAAATCCTCATCCACTTTTACCCCCGCGTATCCGTACGACCGGATGGTATCACCCGTCTTCTTGTCCACATTCGTCTTGACACGCTCGATTGAAGACCGCTTCTCCACGCGTTTCCGCGCCGTCTCCTCCGAAATTCCAAGCTCTTTTACCAGCATCGCAATCACCGCCTCCGGCTCCTCGATCTGGCTGTGGATCACGGAAATCGTACAGACCGTGCGGTTTGCCGCGAGAACTTCCCCGTTTGCATCAAGAATCCGGCCGCGCGCCGCCTTGATCCCGCGCTCCCGCTCGTGCAGATCATCCGCCTTCTCGGAATAATAGACGGACCGGAACACACACAGATACACCAGCCGCCCGGCAAGTCCGACCATCATTCCCATGCAGAGTACCCACAGAAGAACCGTCTTTTTCCGGTGATACGTTTTGTTTTTACGCATAGAATACCCCATAGCCGAATCCATTATGATAACACTATATGGAAACTGCTATGGGGTTATGTCTTTTGTTTTTTATGTTTTTTTACTCTTCATTGATGAGATCCAGCTCGGCGTTTGTCAGACCGCCGTTCTCGATATTGCTGTTTTCAGCACTGTTTTCCGTATCGTCTTCCTGTACCGGTGCCGCTACGTTTGGATCATCCGTTCCGGTCTCGGAGCCTTCGCCCGTCACACCGTCCGTATCATCCGGGAATACGTTCAAATACGGCAGCAGTTCTGTGTAGATCTCTTTTACGATCTCCTGTGCCAGCACACTGTTCGCCTGATTTTCTACATCCGGCTCGTCCACAATCGCGTAAACAACAGCTTTCGGGTTTTCTACCGGTGCAAATCCGATAAAGGAAACGAGATATTTTCCATTGCCTCGCGGATACTTCTGTGCAGTACCTGTTTTTCCTCCCATCGTGTAACCGGCAACCTTTGCACTCTGGCCGCTTCCATCGGTCACGACTCCCTGGAGGAAACTTCTCATTTTATCGCTGATTTCCGCGGAAACTGTCTGACGCACCAGATTCGGCTCATTGCTCTCAACAACAGCTCCTGTGCTGTCCGTGATCGTCTTCATCACATGCGGCTGGTAATAATTGCCTCCGTTGATCAGAGAGGAAAACGCAGCTGCCTGCTGTACCATCGTCACGGTATAGCCCTGTCCGAATGTACTCGTTGCAAGCTCGGTCGGTCCCATAGTATCCTCCGTGTGAACCAGGCCGTACGCCTCACCCGGCAGGTCAATTCCTGTCAGACTGCCGAAACCGAAAATATCCTGATAGCGGAGAAATTCCGCTGCTCCCATCTTCTGTCCGATCTGCATCATACCAGCGTTGCAGGAGTTTTTCAGTACATCGGCCGGTGTCTGTACGCCATGTGTTCCCGGATAAGCTCCGCAGCGGATCATCTGCCCTGCAATCGTCTCAAACCCCTCACAGTCAAACAGGGTATCATCATCGATTACATCGAGGGAATATGCCGCCGCCACGTTCATCGGTTTTGCCGTGGAACCTGGCTCATATGCATCGGAAATACAGTAGTTTTTCCAGATGGCACTCAAAGCCTCCATTGTCTCGTTATCGTTCATCGCATCAATTTCTTCCTGCGAACAGAACGGTGTCAGATCTCTTGGATTGTTCAGGTCATACCAGTCGGAAGAATCCATACCAAGAATCTCTCCATTGTTCGGATCCATCACGACAACGCCGATATTCTTTGCCGCTTTTGTCTGACGGTTCGTCTCAGTGTCCGATTCGTCCGCGCCGTTCTGGACATGAATCCGCTCATTGTAATTCTCGATCGCCGTGCGGATGATCTTCTGAATATTTACATCAATCGTCGTAACCACGTTTTTGCCCGGCTGCGCCTCGATGATCGTCTGTTCCATATCCGCATCTTCGTTGTAATAGCCGAACTGGCGGCCATTCACGCCATTTAAGATACTGGAATAATACCCTTCGATTCCCCAGTCTGCCGTGTCTCCTGAATACGTAAAGCCGATCAGATCGCAGGCAAGTGAATTTAACGGATACGTTCTGTGGTAGGATTCCTCGAACCAGACGCCGCGGATGTTGGCACGGTATGCTTTTTCCGCCTGCTCGTTCTCATCGAGCTCCTTGTTCTTTTTGTCCGCGTACTCGTCCACATAGGCCTCAAACGCTTTTTTCGCGTCCATCGAGACCTCTCTGGCGAGAACCTGGTACTGGCTTTCTTTTGTCGTTTCGCCGGTCAGACGATCCCGGATATCCGTCTCGTCGAGTCCGAAGTATTCAACCAGTGCTGCTACGGTCGGATCGACGTACGGATGGGTATCGTTCTTTTCTTCATCTTTTACCGTCGTATTGGCAAGTTTACAGTCGAGAATAACGTTGTAAACCTTCTCACTCGTTGCCAGAATCGTTCCGTTCCGGTCGGTGATACTTCCCCGCTGGAATGGAATTGTCCTGCTGTCGTAGGACTGCTGCGTCTGGCTTAAAACCTGTCTTTCGTGTTTTTCTCCCTTTGTGGCATTCACATACGTAATGTCAATCGCTAAAGCAACAAAAACCAGCATCACTCCCAAAAAGAGTGCTACCAGTTTTCTGCTCATACGCCCACTTGTCTTCCGTCTCCGGAATGCCCCGCTTCGTTTTTTATTTTTTTTCTGTTTACTCACGTTTTCACCTATTTCGCATCCGGAACATCCTGATACTGTCTCACATAGCTGTTTTCTGAATCATCGAAATAAATTACCTGGGACTCATCTGCATATTTCATGCCGAGCCGGTTCTGTGCTGCTTCTTTGACTGCCTCAAGATCTTCGGAGGCAACCGTTGTATTGTAATAGGCGTCATTGTCCGCCTTCAGATCGCTCAATTCTTTTTCTTTGCTGGTAATGTCTTCCGCCTGCGTGGTAACCACGGTCTGCAACTTGACATACGCAACACACGCCGCGATACACAGTGTGCAGACAATGGCAAGAAAAACAGCGTAGCCCGCGCTGATCTGTGTCGCCCGTGCCCGGTTTCTTCTTGTCTGGCTGCTCACACCCGATTTCAGAGGCCGTGCTTCTTTTGGTGCTTCCTGCGGCTGTGCTGCAAGACGCCGTACCGCACTTCCGTCCTCAAACGTATCTGGCGTATAACGTTTCGTTCTATCTGTCGAATTTACCCTTCCATCTGCCCGTCTGGCCATAACTTCTCTGTCTCCTTCGTGCCGAGCCGTCACACTTTTCGTTCAAAGACGCGCAGTTTTGCGCTCTTGGAACGGGGATTTGTTTCCATTTCCTCTTCTCCCGGCAAGATCGGTTTCCGAGTTACTACGGTTCCCTTGGACTTCTTTCCGCATACACAGACCGGAAATTCCGGCGGACACGTACATGGATGCTCGTTTTTTCTGAAAATGTTTTTTACGATACGGTCTTCCAGAGAATGAAAGGTGATGACACAAAGTCTTCCACCGTCATTTAAGAGATCAATCATGCCGTCCAGTGACTCCGACAGAACGGTAAGTTCCTGGTTCACTTCGATACGGATTGCCTGAAAGGTTCTCTTGGCCGGATGGCCGCCCGTCGCCCTTATTTTTGCCGGAATCGAGCGCTTGATGATTTCGATTAACTCCCCAGTTGTTCGAATCGGCGCCTGCTGCCGGCTTACGCATATATTGTGTGCAATTTTTCTTGCAAAACGCTCTTCTCCATATTCATGGAGAATACGCGAAAGATTCTCTTCACTGTAATCGTTCACGACTTCGTACGCGGAAAGAGCATTTCTCTGATCCATCCGCATATCCAGCGGAACATCCTCACGGTATGTGAATCCACGCTCTGCATTATCCAGCTGATAGGATGAAACTCCAAGATCCAGCAGGATTCCGTCTACCCCGGTGACTCCGATTTCGGCAAGACGCGGAACCATATCGCAATAATTGCTGCGGATAATCGTGACCTGGTTCTGAAATGGTTCCAAGCGTTTACCCGCAGCAGCTATCGCAGCTTCGTCCTGATCTATGCCTATTAATCTCCCCGTGGCAGATAAGCGCTCACATATATGACTGGAATGTCCAGCGCCTCCCAACGTCCCGTCCACGTAAATTCCGTCCGGTTTTATCTTAAGGTTTTCAATGGTTTCATTCAGTAATACTGATGTATGCGAAAATTCCATGGTCATCTCCTGTATCCCAACGAAACAGATCAGATCACAATGCCCATCTCTTCCATTGATTCGGCGATGGCATCCATATCATCATAATTGCTGTTTTCGTTCCATTTTTCCTTGCTCCAGATTTCAATCCGGTTGATATTTCCGGTAAGGACTACATCTTTTTCCAGACCAGCAAATTCCCGCAGCGTTGCCGGTACGAGAATCCTCCCCTGCTTGTCCAGTTCACATGACGTAGCACCTGCTACAAAGAAACGGGAAAAAGTTCTGGCGTTTTTGTTTGTAAGTGGTAAGGCTCTCAGCTTCTCTTCAAAGGCAGCCCATTCGTCGTTTGGGTAAATGGAAAGGCATCCGTCCAATCCCTTCGTCAGTACGAACTCTTCTCCCAGCTGTTCTCTGAACTTGGACGGTATGATCAATCTTCCCTTCGCGTCAATCGTATGACTGTACTCTCCCATGAACATAATGAAAACCCTCTTATCACCTGAAATGGCGGTCTCCCCACGCACCACTTCATGTATCGCGCCGCAGCCGGACTGCCACATCCGCTCCACAACGCACCACTTTTCACCACTTTCTACCACTTATGTTTTTATTCTATATCAACTCAGGGAAAATAGCAAGGTCTTTTTTCTATTTCATTTTTAAGATTTTCCCCAAAATGCAACATTTTTATGCGCATTTTCCGCCTTTTTTATACCAATTTTGTATCAAAAAAGAGAAAACCTTTTTTGCCGGTTTTCCCTTTTTCTGTATTTTTATTCTGTTTTTTTCACTGGTTTTATCCTTAAGAATGGGCTGTCTCCCCACCGGATGATAATTTTTTTCGTTTCCATACCACCAGGATGGTACATCCCACCACAAGGCACCCCGAAAGGAGCTGGGAAACCGGAAGTCCCACCACCGGAAGCAGAAGCTGGTCGGTGCGGAGTCCCTCGACCCAGATTCTTCCAAGGCCGTATCCTATCAGATACATCAGGAACACTTCGCCGTTAAATTTTTTTCTTTTCCGAAACCAGAAAAGAAAAAGCAGGACACCCACATTCCATAAACTTTCATATAAAAAGGTGGGATGCACCTGAATATACTCGACGCCGTTTACCGTCACCACATGATCCCACATTTTCTGTGTGATTTCATTGGCACGGACCGCGGAAACCGGAAGCTGCATTGCAAACAGGTTGTTAGTGTAGTCACCGAATGCCTCACGGTTAAAGAAGTTTCCCCACCGTCCCATAATCTGACCGAACACGATGCTCATGCTCGCGGTATCCATCAGAAGGCCGAAGTTCTGTTTCTTCTTTCTGCTGTAAATCACCACCGCAATGCAGGCACCGATGATGCCGCCGTAGATGGCAAGTCCGCCTTGGCGGATGTTGAAAATACTCAAAAGATCATCCTTATAATAGTCCCAGGCAAATATAACGTAGTAAATCCGCGCCCCGAGAATACCGGCTGCGATGCCGATCATCGCAAGATCGAGGTACTGCTCCGGGTTCTGCCCCGTCCGCTTTGCCTCTCTTTGGGCAATCCAGATCGCAATCATCATACCAGTTACGATCACGATGCCGTAATAGGCAATGGAAAATCCGAAAATACTGATGTTTTTTCCCACATGATCGAGATAAATCCCGAGATTGGGAAAATTAATTTCCATATCCATAACTTATATTCTCTCTTATTATTACTTATCAAACGTTGAAACGGAACAGGATGACATCGCCGTCGCGGACAATGTAATCTTTTCCTTCCATACGCACAAGGCCTTTCTCTCTTGCTCCTGCGTAGGAACCGCAGTCGAGCAGATCCTGATAATTGACAACCTCGGCTTTGATGAATCCGCGCTCGAAATCGGTGTGGATTTTTCCGGCTGCCTGCGGTGCTTTTGTTCCGACTTTGATGGTCCATGCACGGGTCTCATCCTCTCCTGCTGTAAGGAAGCTCATGAGGCCGAGCAGACGGTAGCTTGCTGCGATCAGTTTTTCCAGGCCGGACTCGGTAAGACCAAGATCCTCGAGGAACATTTTTTTCTCATCCTCTTCGAGTTCGGAGATTTCTGCCTCGATCTCGGCGCAGATGACGAATACTTCGCTGTTGTGCTCTTTTGCGTATTCGCGGACGGACTGTACATAGGAGTTGTTTGCACCGTCGTCAGCGAGATCATCCTCTGCTACGTTTGCTGCGTAGATGACCGGTTTGCTGGTCAGCAGGTTGTACTCTGCGATCCATTTCTCCTCGTCCTCGTTCTGCAGCTCCATCAGGATGGCATCTTTTCCGTCCTCGAGCAGTTTTTTCAGACGCTCCTGGAATTCGAGCTCTTTTGCTGCCTCTTTGTCCATTCTTGCAGATTTTGCAGTTTTGGAAATACGGCGCTCGAGTACCTCAAGGTCGGCGAAGATCAGCTCAAGGTCGATGGTCTCGATATCACGGAGCGGATCAATGCTGCCGTCTACGTGGATAACGTTCGGATCCTCGAAGCATCTGACAACGTGAACGATAGCATCTACCTCACGGATATTGGCAAGGAACTGGTTTCCAAGTCCCTCTCCTTTGGATGCACCTTTTACAAGACCTGCGATGTCAACGAACTCGATGACAGCCGGTGTTACTTTCTTGGACTGATAGAAATCTCCGAGCTGCTGCAGACGCTTGTCCGGAACCGGCACGATGCCGACATTCGGGTCAATGGTACAGAACGGATAGTTTGCGCTCTCTGCTCCTGCTTTGGTCAGGGAATTGAAAAGTGTACTTTTTCCGACGTTCGGAAGGCCCACGATACCTAATTTCATAGTAATCTATATCTCCTTTGTTTTTATTTTTCGCTTCTTTTTCTGTTCGGGTTCTTTTTATGCACAAAAAGAGCCCAATGCAACTATAAATTATAGCACACGGGCTCTTTGATTTCAATGGATTTTAATCTCTTGACTGTACCATCAGAAGAATGCCGCCCTCGTACGATACATGCGCGGTCTCCTCGACGATCTCATTGCTCACGCACAGACCACCCGAAGTATTCGGCAGACAGTGATGGTCGAGCGGGTAGGCGAAGCCCTCCAGGGTGATGGATGCGACTTCCTTTTCCAGCGGGAAGAACGAAACGTACTTTCCGAACTGCTCTTCTTTCCGGATTTCAAACGAAGTTTCCACCGGAATCGTAATCAGATTGCGGCTGTCCACGATGTAAGCCGGAATTTTCTTCTCCCATGCCGTTTTCAGGTTCTGCACAATACTTAAGAAATGGTCGAGTCTTCCCCCTGTTGCTCCGAGGATCGTGATTTCACTGCTTCCCAGAACAATCGCCTGCTGAAATGCGATGTCCGTGTCCGTATTGTCCTTCATGGGATTAAATTCCCGGATCGGTGCGACATGGTTCTCCTTGTAATAATTTAAAATCTCCGGAGATAAACTGTCAAAATCTCCCAGA
>UMDV01065117.1_pt1 | contig 13746 bp, 8 predicted proteins | sample 1964571 | NCBI WGS metagenome assembly UMDV01 (sample SAMEA4836002, study PRJEB28245) | human gut metagenome | biome: gut microbiome; material: fecal sample | place: Denmark | collected 2008 | reverse complement strand
GGAATTTACTCTTGCACTGGAATTTACTTTTTCAAGTCAGCAATTTTTTAGGTGTGCTGCTTTTGGATAGAAGATGAGGTTTGCGTTGCTTTTAAAAAAAATACAAAGCAAAATGGACGGAATTATGATATAATCATTAAGTACAATTTTTGTTTTATTATTATTGAGTTAGAGGAGAATATATTAAGATGAGGAGTCGAAAGAAAAGGATAGCAGTTTTTCTTGTGGTTGCATTGTTTATTGGTATTGCGTGCCCATATAATCAAAGAGAAATAAAAGAGATGAAAGCAGTTGAAAATAATGTTTCTTATAAAGATGGAGATGAAATACAGCCGCTTTCTGTTGATTTGTCTGGGCAAAAAACGGTGGTGACGGGAGGTGACATAGTAATTGAAATGTCAGAGGAGATGCTTAATAGAGAAACGGCAAAATATTATTCTTCCGTTGAGTTTACCTATCAATTAAAGTTAAAAGATGAGCAATCAAGAGTTACGGAAAACGTGAGTGAAGAAGAATGGTATTATGATTACATTAGTTGTAGCATTGGATATCGAGAGACCTATCAGGAGACTACAGATTTTATGGCTGATAACGCTTCAAAAAACAAGCGTAAACAGCGTGTATCATTAGGTGAAATGAATTGTGTTAAGTGGGGGAAATATTTAAATGGTGAATTAAATCCATATAAATTTTATTTCCATATTTCGATTGCGAACTATTATCATAGTTCTAGGAATGCAAATTACTACTGGCCACGTGAAGTTGAAGAATTAGAAATAACATCTATAATGTTTATTCCTTATGAGAATGTACATTATGGTGAATCAACGCCATCGCCAATTCCGTCGACCACTCCCGTAAAAACCATGCCTACGCCATATCCGACAAGTTCGTCGGGTATTGATAAGTCTTATAAGACGGGGGCAGTAAGAAATTATCAAGTGGATTTATTACGTTATCAAACAAGCTTTCATAAAAATTGGATTTATTTTGATTTAAAGGACGAATTAAATGAGAATTGGTATCGGGTGGAAAATTATAAGGAAGTAAAAATTCGATACCGAATTCAATATAAAGATAAGGAAGAAAATTCTTGGGGAAATAACATAATGGATTCGATTAAATTTGTTATACAAACCAATTTAGAAGAACTAGATGGATATTCAGATGCAGTAATTAACTATAAAGGTGTAGAAGCAAATAAGCCATTGTATCAATATAGACCATGTGAGAAAAAAGAATTGGAAGCTGTCATGCCGCTTTCTTTTACATATACAACAGGGTGGGGGCAGGAAATCGAACATGCGATTCCAATTGTGGGAATTACGATACAACCATTAACGACGTGGCCAGAAGATTTAGATTCTCTTACGGTTACCGGAATTGAATTTGTGGCAAAAGAGGGAGCGATTTATCCAAGTGCTCCTCCAACACCAAGTATGACACCTACTGCAGCTACATTAACAAAAACTCCGCAAACAAGGAGTACAAATGCACCATCAATCCCGCAAAAAGTAACAAATCTTAAGCTAAAAGCGGGAAAGAAAAAGCAGATTAAGATTTCTTGGAACAACCAAAAGCAGGCTGATGGTTATGAGATTTACCGTTCAACAAAAAAGAACAAGGGCTACCAAAAGATAGCAGATGGTTTCAAGAATAAATGCAATTTTGCAGACTCAAAAGTAAAGTATGCAAAAAACTATTATTATAAAGTGCGTGCTTATTACTTAAATGGGAAGAATTATCAGTATGGTGTTTTTTCGGATGTAAAGAAACTGATGTTGAGACGAAAAGCACCGGCATTCAATCTAAAAAGGAAAGTAACAACGGATGGAATCCATTATATAAGTATTCGGTTAAAATCATGTTCTGACCCATATTTGCAAATGTGGGTTCGGTTTGGAAAAAAGAAATACAAGAAAATTCCTTTATCCAAACACAAGATTAAGAAGAATACTGCATTAAACTTTAAGTACACACCCGGAAAGGGAAAGATAAGCTTTCGGATTCGAAGCTACCGGGTGCAAAACAAAAAAAGAGTGTACAGTAAGAGTAAAACAAAAAGGATTTAGTAAACCATGGGATACGAATTAACAAAAGGAACAAAACTAAATAATCGTTATGTGATTGAGTGTACACTTGGCAGTGGTGGCTTTGGAACAACCTACAAGGCAATGGACACTTTAATTGATGTTCCGGTGGCGATTAAAGAGTATGAAAACAGCAGTGAAAAAGACCGGAAAGTAGCACAGCGGGAAGTGAAGATGGCTGCTCGTTTTTATGCACTGGATGGAATTGCCTCTGCCCGTGACTTTTTTGTTGTTGATTCGATTTCATATATTGTAATGGAATATGTTGAGGGCGAGAGCCTGAAAAAATATGTTAGAAATTATGGGACGATGAAGGGAGAAGATATCCTTACAAAATTAAAACCTGTGATAGAGTCTCTCTGCGTGATACATAAAGAAGGAATTATTCACCGTGATATCAGTCCGGATAATTTGATGGTGACAAAAGGTGGAAGTATTCAGCTTATTGATTTTGGTGAGGCAAGAAATTTTGAAGAACAGAGAAATAAGGAGTTAACGCTTGTTTATAAGCGTGGCTATGCACCAATTGAGCAGTGCAGACAGCGAGGAAAACAAGGAGCGTTTACCGATGTTTATTCGCTGTGTGCGACCATATATTTTGCGGTTACCGGAATTGACCCGGATGATTCGGTTGAACGAATGATTGCGGACCATATGAAACCACTGCATGAATTTTATGGTACAGGCTTGAGTGACCATGAAATTCACGTGATTGAGCGAGGGCTTTCCGTTGATGCGAAAGACCGGTTCCAAACAATGGATGAATTGTTTGAAATGCTGTATGAGAAAAAAGATTTATCAGAATTTTCAACCGATGCTGATAAACAAAACACAACATATCATCCTTTTAATACGGCTCATATTATGCGTGAAATCGACACTTTTTATGATAAGAAAAAAGAGCGAAAAAAAGGAAGAACTGCTTCAAAAATATTTATAGCTGGCTTGATTGCGGTTCTGCTTGTGGTCGTTATTTCTGTCTTTCAAAATAAATCGGAAATAAACAAAAGACCGGTGGTGGCTGCCCCTCAAACAACAATGCCGGCAACAAGTGTACCAACGCCAACAGCAACACCATATACGGTTACAATTGAAAATTATGTTGGGTTAGAAAAAAAGGCGGCAGTAGAGAATCTGAAGAAATTAAAAGACGAAGGTTTGACCGTGCGTTTCCAAACAAAATACAGCAAAAAGGCGAAAGGTACGGTGATTGCACAGAGTATTCCGGCAGGGAAAACGTATTCCGATGTATCGAAAAAAACGCTGCGGCTTACGATTAGCAAAGGGAAGAAAAAAATTGTTGCTACGCCAAGACCGACAGTTACGCCAAAACCGGTGCCAAAGAAAAAGAAATCAAAAGTTAAATTTAATGGTGACTTAGATTCACTGTCATAACAGGAGAACAAAATGGAAGAGGAAGAAAAGAGACGTATTTTTCATGAAATGATGCAAAAATGTTTTATGAAATGCGACCGTTTCATGATTGAAAAATGGAAAACAACTGAAAAACCACTCAGTCAAGTAATTGAGGATGAGGTCAGGCAAAATGCTTATCATAACTTTTATGATAAAGTGTCAAAGGCAAAAATCGCTTCACGTCCAACCATTCAAAAATGGTTTGGTATTCATGGACAGTCGATGCCAAAAAGAGAACAGATTATTCATCTGGCATTTGTCTGTCGGTTTTCTGTAGAAGAAACAAGAGAATATTTTATGTATGCCATTTCTGAACATGATTTTCAAGTGAATGATTATCACGAGATGATTGCTTTGTACGGTTTGGAAAATTATATGACTTATGAGCAGTATGAGGAGATGGTTGCTTATTTTGAACAATACAGCGATTGGAATGTGCCTATCCGGCAGACGGCACACACGGACGAGATTTTAAGGCGTTATGAGCCGGTAAAAAATCTTGATACGAAAGAATTTCTTGTGTGGATGCGAAAAAACGAAGCATTATTTAAAGGCTACAGCATGACAACCTATCAAAATTATATGGCATTGTTAGAGAAAGCATTGTTTTTTTTTAGAAAAGATATCAAACAATGTTTGTTTACTGCCTTAGAAGACACCGGATTTTTTTCGTGGCTGAAAAGCAATGACATTAAGGAAGAGGACTACGGAAAAGAAATACGGCGTTTTATAAAGAATCAGACCCGGTTGGTAAAAAGCCCGTTATCCAAAGAAAAAGTGAAAGAAATTCAGTTTTTGACGAAGATGGCATATAGTCCGCTTCGCCGTGTCTCGGATTTGATTGTAGAAATTTATGATGGTATTCATTTCCCACATACACGGTTTGGAGATATGAAGCGGAATTTGCTGCAAAAAGAAATTGGTGCAGTGGATGCGAAATATATTTCTGATATTAGTTCAATTGCTAAGCAAAAAGAAAAGGAAATGCGGCTTTTGCAGGCGTATACCAAGTGCCGAACCGGTAAGACGGATGATAAAACAAAATTACAGGAATTGGAGAAAGAAATTCGTAAACAGCGTCAGCGCACGCATAACATACGCCGTGCAGATTTGCTTGTCCTGATTCATTATGTGGTTTTGAAGCAGTCAGGAGAAGAGTCACCGGAAGTCGTGAAAAAGGAATTTGTAGCGATGGCAGACAGCATACTGAATTTATGCGGTATGCGTCCGATGGATGATAAATACCCATTAGATTATTTACTGCTACAGTGCTTTGGAAGTGTTGATGTGTATACGTTGACGGATGTTTTAGAATAGATGTGAGATAGGAAAGACGGCGGTGAGTCGTCTTTTTTTGTGTGCAAAAAAAAGAAAGGGGAATGGACAGGGGAGTGGTATGATAGGAGTAAGTAGTTATAATCATTACAAAAACATATTTGGAGGAGGTTTTTTATGAAGTACATGAAAAGAAATTTACTAGTATTATTAATTGCAATTACATTTGTATCTGGAATGTTATATTCCAAAACGGCAATGGCAAAGTCAAAGAAAGGTGTGTACTATAGTACATTAACAGGCAAAAAGAAGGATATATACTCGGATCAGAATATAAAACGGCTTTCAATGAAAGGAAATAAATTAATTGTATATGGTAACTTTGCGTATGCTAAGTCACAAAACAAGTTTAATGAAGGGAAAACCACAAAATTGAAATACAAAAAAAGAATTTTTTATTTAAAATCAAGATGTAAAATGTTTTCTGCTGGAGGTGAAGGACGTCCTCAAAAATTGACACGGAGTGCTTTCTTAAAATTAGCTAGATATTATAATGGCTTAGGTTTGATTATTACAGTTGATAAAAACGGTAGAGTAACCAAATTGACCATTTCATCATGATAGTTAGTTTTGAGAATATTGCAAAGATAGTTAATTAAAATTAATTAATAAACGTTGGAGGATATATATAATGAAACAAGGGAAAAAATATATGGCAGCATTTCTTGCAGTAGTAATGTTTTTTTCAATTTCACCCAAGATTACATTTGCTGCAAAAAAGAAAATTAAATTAAACAAAAAAAGAATAACGGTTAATGTAGGAAAGACAGCTAAACTAAAATTGTGTAATAGCAAAAGAAAAGCAAAGTGGGCAATTGTTTCTGGAAAGAAAAATGTGTCACTTATCAAAAAGAAAAAAAGCAGTGTTATTGTTAAGGGAAAGAAAGCAGGGAAAGCTAAAGTGCAGGCCCGAATTAAAAAGAAAAAGTATACATGCGGGGTTACAATTTTGGAATGTTCCCCTAAAAAAAATGAGACGCCAACATCAAAGAAAATTACGACGATAACACCTAATGCGACTGCGACAACATCACCAGCTATATTATTGACAAATAAACCGACAGTATCACCAAAAACAACTGCGTCACCTAAACCAACCGGTAGTCAAACATTATTTCCAACAAACACGCCGAGTACGACACCGGTTGTTGAACCGACAGCAAGTTCAACGACGGAGCCAATTATAGAACCAACGATAGAGCCGATAGAAACACCTATCCCAACTCCGGTGAATAAAATTGTGACAGGAAATAAAATCATAACAATTGATGAATCCAAAACATTTCCGGTAGCTTTAACTGAATTAAATGAAACATCATTGTCATCTGTATCCAAAAGTGATTATGGTGAGAAATTTACAGACTCGACTAAGTTTAATGAAGATGGGTCAGTAAGTTTTCGTTCATCGGAAAATTACAAGTCAGGGGTATCATTTTATATTAATCCGGTAACAAGTGCAGATCAGATTATTGATATTTCTGAAACTAAGGGGAATGGCTATTATGGTTATGATGATGGAACAAAAGATGTGTCAGAATATGATTATATTCGGTTGAAAATAACATCAGAAAATGAATTGAACTTTAGAACATATAATGGAAATGAACAATTACGAACTGCTTATTTCCCTGGTAATCCAACAAGTGAAACAAAGGAGAGTCAGTGGATTGAAAACCTTGAAGAATCAGATGCCGATATCTGGTCTGATGAGTTTAAATATTATACAGGGCACACAGTTAAGCCTCAATATATAACGCGTACTGTGTTTATTCCAATTGCCCAATTGATACAGCGAGGAGTAAACCCTGAAAACTTGACGGCAATTGCTATATGCCCTTTGGCACACGGAGTTAATGTAACTATACATGCGGTTGATTTTGTAAAGGCTAATTATGATGAAATGGCGACGGAGATAAAAGTAACAGCCAAAAAGAGTGTACTTGACCCAGGAGAGACTACAAGCGTATCGGCTTCATTTACACCAACAGATGTAACACGTCCAATTGTCAAGTGGTCGTCCAGCAACGAAGAAATTGCTACGGTTGATTTCACAGGCGTTGTGACTGCAAAGGAAAAAATTAGGGGGGAAACAACTATTACTGCAACTGCTACAGATGGAAGTGATGTAAAAGCATCTGTAAAAATAAGAGTAGGAGATAAGATAATAAAAGGAAATAAGATTCCAACCATTAATGGACCGCTAACAATTGACGAGTCCCAAAATTATTCGATTCTGCTATCAGAATCAAATCTAAATTATTCTTTCAGTCGTGCAGATGAAGTAGAGTTTTGGGATGATAACTCGGTCATTTTCAAATCTCAAGGTTATGGTGCAACATTGAGATTTTATGTTAATTCAGCTTCGGAGGATGATTCTGATTATATTAGAGGGACAAAAGATATGTCAGAATATGATTATATTCGTATGACTGTAACATCCAGTGACGAATTAAACTTTAAAGCCTATAACCAGGATAAATATGAGGTAACATACGAATCAGATGAACGGAATTTGATTCATGATGTGACTGAGTCAATTTGGAAAGATGATTCTTATACTGATTTAGCCAGAAAGGTTAGTGAGCAATATAGGACACGTACAGTTTTTATACCTATAAATGAATTAAAAAAACATGGAGCAAATCCAGAAACATTATCAGTGGTTGAAGTTGGTTCACAAGCCCCAAATTGTAATGTGACAATTCATAGTATTGATTTTGTGAAGGTTAATTATGCGGTAAAAGTATCTGGAATTAATGTATTGGCTAAGGACAAACAAGTTACTCCTGGCGGAACAACAACTGTATCGGCAGAAGTTATGCCTGCAAATGCAACCCGTAATGTTGTTAAATGGTCCACGAGCAACGAAAAAATTGCTACAGTTGATTCATATGGTAATGTAGAAGTTAAAAAAGGGGCTGAAGGAGAAGTTGAAATAATTGCATCTGCAACGGATGGTAGTGGTATTATTGCTTCGACAACAATTAATGTCGGTGTTACAACCGATAAAATTAATCTTTTGGATGATGATATCGTAGCTAAAACAAATCCTGGTGAGGGTAGCATTGTAGCAGCTACAAAAACGGACGTTGGCATTGAATTTGCATCAGGGAAATCTTTGATTTATGTTTCGTTTGAACAATATCTAAGGAAAAAAAGATTGGAACTTGCGTATTATGATGAAATAAAAGTAACATGGGAAGTACAGGATGCAGAGGGTAACAAAGTTACAGATTATGCAGGTGCAGAAGGTACTCCAACATATGGTAAAATTGCATATGTACCAGCTACTAAATTGAATGGATTCGACAATGGTATTGATACAAACTGGACAGGTGAAGATGATACAGAAGCAAATACAGCATGGTTGTATTCTCCGTTTACAGGACAGACATGTACATTGACAATTGCCAAGACAAATCCTACAGAGCTTGCAACAGTAGCAGGATTTAACCTTCAGTTACAGTCCTTGCCAGAAAATATGCATTTAGTAGTGACAGATATTACATTTGCGGTAAATAAATAATCTAATCTGCCATTATAAGGAGGGAAACATTATGAAAAAAACGAGTATTAGCATACTGACAGTTGCATTATTGTTGTTAGATGTCGTTATTCCAATGAAAGAAAGTGGCAAAGTGATGGCTGAGACAAAAAACTATGGAATTAATAATCCGAAGATTGAAGAAAATGTGATTGTATGTGGAAATAATGAAACAAACAATAATAAACCAAATAATCCGATAGTAAAACAAACTGTGTCTGTATGGGATACCATTAAATTTGGCTCATATCCACAGAGTGAATATACACCTATAAAAGAACCAAAAAGTCCTGAAGATGGGGAAAGTTATATGGATAGTGATGGGACAAAAATGGTATATCGAAAAGGTGTATATTATAATAATGGGACATATTACAAAGTTCAGCCAATTAAATGGCGTGTTTTGTCAGTAGAAGGAGACGACGTTTTCTTGATTTCGGAAAAAAATCTTGATTTTCAGCCGTATAATAATAGTAGTACTGAGAATGTAACATGGGAAACTAGTACATTACGTACATGGTTAAATAGTGATTTTTATTATCAAGCATTTAATGATGATGAACAACAAGCTATTAAAAATACTTTAGTTATTAATGATGATAATCCTTATTATAATACAGCAGCTGGAAATAATACAACGGATAAGATATATTTGTTGTCAATAGAAGAAACTAAAAATGTGTCATATGGATTCAATAATGAATATCGAACAATAAGTTCAACAAGAAGAACGGTGAACACAGAATATGTTAACAAATATTTTGAAAATACAAGTAATGAAGATACTTCGTGGTGGTTGCGTTCGCCGTCTTTTTCAAGTAAATTTGTATCAATTATCAATGGTAGCGGTAATGGTAGTACGGAAGAAGGCGGAAATAATTTAGCGGATAAACATGTTTCTAACAATGCGGGGGTTCGTCCTGCATTGCATTTAAAACTATCGTCGTTACTGTGGAATAAAGATAAACAGGTTTTGTCAGGTGATAATACTACAACAACATGGGATTCGTTAATATTTGGAACATATCCTCAAAGTGAATATAGTCCCAATAAATTACCATTAAATCCAACAGAAGGCGAAACTTATATTGATAGTAATGGAATAAAAATGGTATATAAAAATGGAAAATATTATAAATATGAACCAATTAAATGGCGCGTTTTAAATGTGAATGGTGACGATGCATTTTTACTGGCTGAAAAAAATTTAGAATATTTGCCTATAAATGAAAGTCAGAAAGAAATATCATGGGAAACGAGTTCCTTACGTAGTTGGCTAAATACTGAGTTTTTAAAAAAGGCATTTACAGATGACGAGGAAAATGCAATTAAAGATACAGTAATTACAAATGAAGCAAATCCTTATGTATTGGGAGGAGAAAAGGACGATAATGATACAACGGATAAAATATATTTGTTATCAATTAATGAAGTAAGAAATACAAATTATGGTTTTGATGACGAATTTATTTTAAGCAGTCGAACTAGGGAGGCAAAAAATACTGCATATGTTAAGGGATGTGGAGCATTTTCATCTGGCAATATAAACCATAAGGGAAATGGTTATTGGATGCTTCGGACACCAGGTTTATTACGATCAGGATTTGCCTATGTTGCATCTTTTGGAACTGGAAGTGGTCGTGATGGTTCCGAAAATGTAATTCGTCCTGTTTTATGTCTGAAACTTTCTTCGGGCCTTTGGAAAATGAATGGCAGTGTGAATTCAGAGGATACGGAGACTGATGAGCAGGAGGAAATCGTTACACAAACGCCAGCGCCAACTGTAAAGCCGTCAATATCATCCGTTAATATTAATTCGTCGAAGCCTTCCAAATCAGCGGATTATAAAGGACAGATGAAAGAAAATAAAAATATTATGATTAGACCGACAAAGGTTGTTTTTAAAACAGTTAAGGTGAAAAAGAAAAAAATAATTTTGAAATGGAAAAAAGTAGTTAATGTAAAAGGTTATCAGATTCAGTATGCGACTAGCAAAAAGTTTAAATTCAAGAAAGTAAAAACAACAGCAAAGACGTCGTATATTATAAATAAATTGAAAAAGAAAAAAACATATTATATTCGTTTACGAGCATTCAAATTAAACGGAAAGGAGAAAGTATATGGAAAATGGAGTGTTGTAAAAAAATTAAAAATGGGCAAATAGATAAAAATACAATGGAGGATATAGTTATGAAATTATCAAGAAAAATTATAGCGGCTATTATATTGACAGTTTTTGTTTTGACTAATAGTAATTATGCCAATATTTCAGCTGCGGAAAAGCAATATGGAATTGGTGATCCGCATATTGAAGAAAATGTAGTTGTTTGTGGAAGTGAAAAGATAGCAGATAATGAAAAATTAACAAATCCGGTAACAAAGGCAACTATTAAGACCTGGAATACAATTACATTTGGAAATTATCCACAAAGTTTGTATAAACCAAAACAATCGCCGACCAATCCGATAGATGGTAAGACTTATGCCGATAGTGATGGAACGAAAATGGTATATGAAAACAGTAAATATTTCAAAGTAGAACCGATTAAATGGCGGGTGATTTCGGTAGATGAAAATGATGCTTTTTTACTTGCTGAAAAGTGTTTAGATAGTCAACCTTATAACAAAGAAGAAACCGCAGCAACATGGGAAACTTGTTCATTGCGTACATGGTTAAACAATGATTTTTTTAATAGAGCATTTTCTTCTGAAGAGCAAGCGGTAATAAAAGAAACCACTGTTGTGAACAATGACATACCAAATAGTAATAATGATAAAAAGGATATAATAAATACAAGCGATAAAATATACCTTTTATCACTTGCTGAATCTCAAAATGTTAAATACGGATTTAGTGAAGGATATAATGTAACAAATCAGGCAAGAGAAGCTGAAATAACGTCATATGGTAATGGAGGTCATTATTATGAATGGTGGTTGAGGAATTCTAGCATGATTAATCCTTCATATGTATACACCGTCGAACAAAATGGTGAAATTGACGACAATCCCTCATGTGACAACAATGCCGGTAATGTCGGGGTTCGTCCGGTATTACATATTAATCCAGATACATCTCTTTGGAAACAAGCTGAAAATGTAACCGCAAAAGAAAAATTTATTTCTACATGGGATGTTATTTCATTTGGTTCTTATCCGCAGAGGAAGTATACACCAAAACGAGCACCTGCTAATCCGGTGAGTGGGGAAATATATACTGATAGTGATGGGACAAGGATGGTTTATAAGGAATGGAAAGAATCTGTTTTAAAAAGTGGGACTCCGGATGATGGAGAATATATAAAAATTCCTCATAACGAATATTTTAAGTTCGAACCGATAAAATGGTGTGTTTTATCGGTGAATGGAAATGATGCTTTTATACTTGCCGAGAAGTGTTTAGATTATCAAAAATATAATAAGAAACAAGATGCAGTTACATGGGAAAATTGTACACTCCGTGCATGGTTAAACAGCACTTTTCTGAATAATGCTTTTACATCAGAAGAGCGCAGTGCAATTCAAAGCACATCGGTAATAAATAAAGATAATATTTATTACAAAAATGATGGTAATGGCAACCCAAAAGGTGGAAATGATACAACTGATTCTTTATATTTGCTATCGCTAGATGAAGCGGAAAATGGTACATATGGTTTTTGGGGAAAAGAGAGTTTAACAAGGATAGTAAAAAAAACAGCATACGTAAAAACATGTGAAATGACTGGTGATGTAACTAATTGGTGGCTTCGTTCTCCAGGAGAATATAACATTCATGCTCTTAATGTAGAATGTAATGGAAATATATTATATGGTGGTTATTATGTAGATTATAATTTGGGAATAAGACCGGTTTTACATTTAAAGCTTAATTCTTCTGCTTGGAAAAAAATAGGTACAGTAACATCTGGTGAAAATACAGAAGGGGATGATGATACTATTTCAATGCCATCATCTTCGGTAACAGCAAAGCCAACTGCATCAACACATAGTGGGGCGGCTAGCGCAAAACGTATTACAAAACCAGCAAAAGTTAAATTGATAGTTGCCAAGAATCAAAAGGGTAAAAAAATTTCATTAAAGTGGAAAAAGATATCAGGTGCTAAAGGATATCAGATTCAATATGCGACTAACAAAAAATTCAAGTCAAAAAAAACTAAGACAACAACAAAACTTAGGTATACGATAAAAAAATTGAAAAAAAAGAAAACTTATTATGTTCGTGTACGTGCCTATAAAAGTAGCAAGAAAAAGGTGTATGGTAAGTGGAGTAATGTAAAAAAGATTAAAGTAAAAAAATGAGTACTTATACAGAAAGGATGACATTTATGAAAATGACAGCAGAAGAATGCAGAAATAAATTAAATGAGTTTAACTTTTCATGTGGCTATAGAAAATATGATGAGAATGTATATTATCATATCTGTAGTATCCTAAATGAAAAGGGGAAAGTATGTTGTGGAAAATTAGATTTGGAAGATAAATCGAGCAAACATATTATCACCCAAACCTATCTTAAAAATTTAGGTATGTTAGAGAATACTCCTTTTACATATGGAATTATTTCTAATGGTAATCATGGTTTGGATTTATTAGATATTTATAATGAGAATCACAGAGATGATGCGATAGACTACAGGCCTTTTGATGAGGATAAAAGAGTTATGCTTGTATTTGATTCGCCAAGTAATAAATTAGAGGACTGTTTTGGCTATGATGTTCTTAATCAAAACATTGAAGAACTACTTAAGCATAATGAACCAGTAGGGGAGTATCTCTGTACTCATTTGTGGCGTTCCCTTGATTTACAGGATGATTGTAAAAATGTAGAACGCTTGACAGGCCAAAAAGATTATGGACAGATGATTGTATCTTTTATGAACAAGCATCAATTAAAAAATGTGTACACGACAAATTTGTTCCGATATGAGATTACATCAGCAAATGAAGAAAAATATGTACCATTTGCGGAATTAAATCGAAGTGGTTGTAAGCATGTAGTAGACGATGTATATAGGAAAATATTCTTAGAGGAAATTGCGTTATTTCAGCCGCATACAATTGTAGCAGTTGGAACAGAAGTTTATAATTTTTTGAATAACAAAGAAAATTGGGATTTACTGTTAGAAAGATATACAGATAAAGCGGATGAACCGAAATTAACCTGGGTATATCATCCGGCAGGACGTGTTTCAAAAGAAAAGAAAGCTGCTCGTTTTGATGAAATTGTAAAAGATATTTAATATTATTCCCCCTTTGCCCCTTCCCCAAACCTATGTTATACTTGTGGAAGAAGACAAAGGGGGCTTTTTATGTCTAAAAAAATTGCGCTTACAAACATGGACATTGTCTGGGAAGATA
>UMDV01052387.1_pt1 | contig 13767 bp, 10 predicted proteins | sample 1964571 | NCBI WGS metagenome assembly UMDV01 (sample SAMEA4836002, study PRJEB28245) | human gut metagenome | biome: gut microbiome; material: fecal sample | place: Denmark | collected 2008 | reverse complement strand
CGATCCAGAAGGGCTTCCGCTATCTGAAGCACTATGGACCGAAGGAATTCTGGATCCGTCTCCATGAACGTTTTGAGCCGGAAGAAGTTCCCTATGGTCCGTGGTATGAAGCGTATATTCCGGATAAGGCGGAACTTGAGAAGCAGAAGAAACATAAGTTTGCATACACACCGCGGATCAGTGTTGCTGTGCCGGCATTCCGTACACCGGAGGTTTTTCTGCGCCAGATGATCCAGTCACTTCTTGACCAGACCTATCCGAACTGGGAACTCTGTATTGCAAATGGAAGTCCGGATGATACGGAGATGACAGCCATCCTTAAGGAATATGCGTCAGCAGATCGGAGGATCTGCGTCAGAGATCTGCGCGAGAATCTGGGAATCGCAGGAAATACCAATGCGGCACTTACGATGGCATCAGGAGAGTTTGTGGGTCTTCTGGATCACGATGACCTTCTGGCACCGAATGCCCTTTATGAGATCGTTAAGAAACTCAATGAGGACAGAGAACTGGATGCCGTTTACACAGACGAGGACAAGGTTACAACAGACTTAAGTGAACATTTCCAGCCTCATCTGAAACCGGATTTCAACCTGGATCTCCTGAGGTCCAACAACTATATCTGTCACTTTTTTGTAGTCCGCAAGACTATCGTGGATAAGGTCGGCGGTTTCCGTCAGGAATTTGACGGGGCACAGGATCATGACTTTATTTTCCGCTGTGTGGAGGAAGCTTCCGGCAGAGTCGGACATGTACCGGAGATCGTTTATCATTGGCGTACACACAAGGCATCGACTGCAGATAATCCTGCCAGCAAGATGTATGCGTTTGATGCAGGCAAAAGAGCAATCGAAGCACACCTCAAGCGCGTGGGCGTAGAGGGTGAAGTAAGCCATACACCGGATCTTGGATTTTTCCGCGTGAAATATCCGGTCCACGGAGAGCCTATGGTTTCTATCATCATCCCAAATAAGGATGAGAAGGAATCCTTACAGGCATGCATAGAATCCATCAGGGAAAAAACAGAATATCAGAATTACGAGATCCTGATCATTGAGAATAACAGTACTTCCGAGGAGATCTTTCATTATTACAAAGAACTCTCCAGAGATCCAAAGATCCGTCTGCTCAGATGGAAGAAGGAATTCAACTATTCTGCCATCAACAACTATGGTGTCCGCCATGCAAAGGGCGATTACTTACTGTTCCTTAACAATGATGTGACGGTGATCACACCGGGCTGGATCAAAGAAATGCTCGGTGTCTGCCAGCGAAGAGAGGTCGGGGCGGTCGGCGTGAAGCTGATCTATCCGGACAATACGATCCAGCATGCAGGCTGTGTGATCGGTATCGGCGGCATTGCAGGCCATATGTTTGTTGACATGCCGGCGAACAGAACCGGGTATCTCCACAAGGCTTCGATCCTTCAGGATATGAGTGCTGTGACTGCGGCGTGCATGATGATGAAGCGCAGTGCATTTGAGGAAGCAGGCGGATTTACAGAGAAACTGTCTGTTGCATTTAACGATGTGGATCTGTGTCTGAAAGTTCGTAAGAATGGAAGTCTGATCGTGTATGATCCATATGTTCAGTTATATCATATGGAATCCAAGACGAGAGGTGCAGAGGACAGCGAGGCGAAGGTCAGACGTTTTCAGGAAGAAATTGAATACATGCGCTGTCAGTGGATCGACATCCTCAGGAAAGGTGATCCTTACTATAACAAGAATCTGTCTCTGACCAAATGGAATTACTCCCTTCGTCCGATCCGGGGAATGGAGAATAAGGAGAAATAATATGGAAGTATCGGTTGTCATACCGAATTATAATGGAATTGCGTTTCTGGACAGCGTACTTGCAAGTCTGGAAGGGCAGACACTCAAAAATTTCGAAGTGATCTTTGTGGATAATGGTTCTTCTGACGGAAGCTGTTCTTTCGTTGCGGGCAATTATCCGTGGGTGCATATCATTGAACTGCCTGAAAATTATGGTTTCTGCAAGGCAGTTAATGAAGGGATCAAAGCTTCCAGAGCACCGTATGTCCTTCTTCTGAACAATGATACAGAAGTGAAAGAGGATTTTCTGGAAGAGATGGTCGCCGCGATCCGCAGGCACAAGAGAGCTTTTTCCTGTGCGGCGAGAATGGTGCAGTATCATGACAGAGACCGCCTGGATGATGCAGGCAATTTCTACAATGCACTTGGCTGGTCTTTTGCGAGAGGCAAGGGCAGGGATATCCATACGTATGAGAAGGAAGAACAGATATTTTCCTCCTGCGGCGGTGCTGCGATCTACAGAAGAAAACTTTTTGAAAAGATTGGATATTTTGACGAAGAACATTTTGCATATCTGGAAGATACGGATATCGGATACCGTGCAAGGATCTACGGTTACGAGAACTGGTATGCGCCAAAGGCGGTCGTTTACCATGTGGGAAGCGGCACGAGCGGATCCAGGTATAATTATTTCAAGACCAGATATTCTTCAAGAAACAACGTTTATCTGATCTACAAAAATATGCCGCTGCTTCAGATTATTCTGAATCTTCCGTTCCTGGCAGCAGGATTTTTGATCAAGTTTTTGTTTTTTGCTGTCAAGGGCATGGGCAAAGAATATCTGGCAGGTATAAAGAATGGATTTTCCATCAGCCACAAGGGTCGAAAAGTCCCGTTTTCGATGAAACATCTGCCAAATTATGCCAGGATTCAGCTGGAATTATGGAAGAATATTTTTGTCAGATTTACTGCGTAAAGGCGGATTTACAGATCGCAGAGCTAAATTTTATAAAATAAAATTTGGTATTTTATTGATTTTGACAGTCAACTATTATAAGATAAACACACATAATGAAACAGTGAGGTGACAGAAATTGATTCAGGATAATCAGAAGAATTTCAGTCGTCTCCAGATGTTAATTGATGCCGTTGTAATTGCGGTTGCTTATGTCCTTGCGTGGATGATCCGTTTTATCGGACCGTTTTCGTATTCGGCAGTCCGGGCACTGGCGTTTGAGCAGTATATGTTTGCCCTGATCTTTATTATTCCGGGCTATCTGCTGCTATACCAGGCGTTTACCTTGTATGAACCTTTGCATCTGCAGGGGCGGCGGCTTGTGCTTGCCAATATTGTCAAGGCAAATGTTCTGGGACTTCTTCTTGTAGTATTCAGTCTTTATATGATCGGAGAGCCTGATTTTTCCAGACTTACGGTCTATATTTTCTGTGTAGTTAACATCTTTATGGAATGGGGAGTCAGACTTCTGATCTATTCTATCCTTAAGGATATGCGAAAGAGGGGACTGAACCAGAAGCAGATACTGCTGGTAGGTTACAGCCGTGCAGCGGAAGAGTACATTGACAGAATTAAGGAGAATCCTCAGTGGGGATATATCGTCCGTGGAATTCTGGATGACAATGTACCGGCGGGAACCCTCTATAATGGAGTAAAGGTGATCGGACGTATTGCGAATCTGACCGTGATCCTTCCTGCAAACAGACTGGATGAGATTGCAATTACATTGGGATTAAGTGAATATTATCGTCTGGAGGAGATCGTTGCAATGTGCGAGAAATCCGGAGTACACACGAAGTTTATTCCGGACTACAATAAGATCATTCCTACAAAGCCATATACGGAGGATATACTGGGACTTCCGGTGATCAATATCCGTTATGTGCCGCTGAGTAATACATTTAATGCCATGGTCAAGAGAACTATGGATGTTGTAGGTTCTATTATGGCGATTATTGTTTCTTCGCCGGTCATGCTTCTGATGTGTATCCTTATCAAGCTGACCTCACCAGGACCGCTGATCTATAAGCAGGAGAGAGTGGGACTTCACAACAAGACTTTCCGTATGTACAAATTCCGTTCCATGGAGATTCAGCCGGAGGCCGAGGAGCGTAAAGCGTGGACGGTCAAAAACGACCCGAGAGTTACCGGAATCGGCAAGTTCATGCGAAGGACAAGTATCGATGAACTTCCACAGCTTTTTAATATTCTGAAAGGCGATATGAGCCTGGTAGGACCAAGACCGGAAAGACCTTTCTTTGTAGAGAAATTCCGTGAGGAAATACCGAGATACATGGTCAAGCATCAGGTGCGTCCCGGACTTACAGGATGGGCACAGGTCAATGGTTACCGCGGAGATACATCCATCAGGAAGCGTATAGACTGTGACCTGTACTACATTGAGAACTGGAGCATCGGATTTGACATAAAGATTTTGTTCCTGACAATTTTCAAAGGCTTTATTAACAAAAATGCATATTAAGTAAGAAGGAGAAAAGATGGCAAGAAAACCAAAATCAAAAAAGAAAAAGATACTTTTTGCGGTTGAGATCATTGTACTTCTGGTATTTATCGGCGGACTTTATGTTTACGGTCAGCTGAATACCAAACTGGACAAGATCCAGCAGCCGGTATTGGACGAAAGCAAGATCCAGGTAAACCAGGAAGTACAGGATTCCATTGATTCTGAGACCTCCACACTGACCGGATATACCACATACGCTCTGTTTGGTATTGACCACCGTGACAAGAACACTGCTCTTGGTGGAGAAAACAGTGATACAATTATTATTGCAAGTGTCAACAACGACACCAAGGACGTTAAACTTGCATCTGTTTACCGTGATACACTTCTGAACATGGGATTCAGTGACAAGGAAACCTATTCTAAGGCAAATGCCGCATATGCTTATGGAGAAGCAGAGCAGGCAATCACCATGCTGAATACAAACCTTGACCTGAATATTTCTGATTACGCGACCGTAAACTTCAATGCGCTGACAACCATTATTGATGACCTTGGCGGTCTGGATATGGATATGTCCTATGCAGAGATCGTTCATATGAACAACTACTGTGTGGAAACCGCAGAAGAAACAGAAAAAGATTACACACCGATCGAACTTCCGGAAGAACCGGAGGACATCGAAAAAATCCAGTATACTTACCATCTGAACGGTGTACAGGCAACTTCTTACTGCCGTATCCGTTATACAGCAAGCCTGGATATGGGACGTACAGAACGTCAGCGAAAAGTTATCCAGATGATCGTTGACAAAGCAAAATCAGCAGGACTGAGCACGATCTTCAAGATCATGGATGATGTATTCCCGATGGTAACCACTTCCATGGACAAGACAGAGATCCTTCAGATGCTTCCGACACTCATCGGATACAGCGTCAACGATACAACCGGTTTTCCAAGTTCTTTCAAGTTCTCCAATGTTAAGGGAAGCGTTATCGTGCCGACCTCACTGGAGTCAAACGTTATTGAACTTCACAAATTCTTGTATGACGATCCGAACTATACACCTTCTGCAACAGTACTTGCAAACAGCCAGAGAATCCTTGAAATCGTCGGCGGTGAGGCAAGTCTGGATGATACACAGAAAGTAACCGAGGAAAACAGTGCAAATGATACCGTTATTTATGAGAATAACGGAACAACATGGGAAAATACTGCCGGAAGTGACGACAGTGGAAGCACTGATAATGATTACACCGGAGGAGATACAACCGGAGGAGATACAACCGGAGGAGATACGACCGGAGGAGATACAACCGGAGGAGATACCTCTGGCGGTGATGATTACACCGGAGGAGATACAACCGGAGGAGATACTTCCGGTGGTGATGATTATAACGGAGGAGATACAACCGGAGGAGATACTTCTGGCGGCGATGATTCTGGCGGAGGAGATACAACCGGAGGAGATACTTCCGGCGGCGATGACGGCGGTGATTACTCCGAACCTGATTATGGCGGAGACGGCGGCGGTGAAGACATTGCAACAGAATCCGTAGAAGCAGCTTAAGCTACGAAACAATGATATAAGATGATCAGAAGGGAATTTCTCAGGCAGGAATTCCCTTCTGTTATAAATGGAGATTTATACAATGGAAAAAACAACAGATGTGATCATTCCCACATATCGCCCGGGAAAAGAATTTGGCAGGCTGATCGAGCGTCTTCAGAAACAGAGCTGCCCGATCCACAGAATCATCATAATGAATACAGAGGAGAAATTCTGGAATAAAGAATGGGATGAGAAATATCCATTTCTGGAAGTTCATCATATCCCGAAAGCAGAATTTGATCACGGCGGCACCAGGAAAAAAGCAGCCGCGCTGTCTGAGGCAGATATCATGGTATTTATGACACAGGATGCACTTCCGGCAGACAAAGAGCTGATTCAGAATCTGACAGGAGCACTTTGTTCTGATGAGCAGATCGGGGCTGCCTATGCCAGACAGCTTCCGAATGCCGAGTGTAGTTTTGTGGAGCGTTACACGAGATCTTTCAACTATCCGGAAATTTCCTGCGTTAAGACGAAGGCTGATCTTCCCAGGTATGGTATCAAGACATATTTCTGCTCCAATGTATGTGCTGCTTATAAGAAAGATATTTTTGAGAAGCTTGGAGGCTTTGTAGAGCGGACAATCTTTAATGAGGATATGATCTATGCCGGAAATCTGATCCAGGCAGGATACGGGATCGCCTATGCCGCAGATGCAAAGGTGATCCATTCTCACAATTATTCCTGCATGCAGCAGTTTCACAGAAACTTTGACCTGGGTGTTTCACAGGCAGAGCATCCGGAAATTTTTGCATCGGTGAAATCAGAAGGTGAGGGCATCCGCCTGGTGAAGCAGACATTCCGCTATCTCCTTTCCAGAGGAAAGATCTGGCTGATCCCGGGTTTTGTCATGCAGTCAGGATGCAAATATGCGGGATATCTGGCAGGTAAAAAATATCAAAAACTTCCTCGCAGAGTCGTTATGTGGTGTACAATGAGTCCCTATTACTGGAAGGCATTCTGACCAGACTGAGAGAAGGGAAACAAACAGCAACACACGCTTTTTTAAAGGAGTTATCACACTTTGAACACAATTGACTGATACACTGTTTTCATACAAGAAAAGGATAAGAGAAAGGAGCAGAAAGATGGACGATGAAAGAAGATGGAATTCGGCTCCGCAGTATGAGAAGACAGTAGAAGATTCGAATGTGCCGCCTTCCTACGCACACTATCATATGCATCAGGGAACAACGACGCAGAATTCAGGAACATCAGATAAAAGAGTGACTCCAGGAAAACAGAAACCACAGAACAGACTGGGCACCACGATTGGACTTGCAGTTGTATTTGGTCTGGTAGCAGGCATTGTTTTTCAGGGTGTGAATCTGGCAGCAGGTTTTATAACAGATACGACACAGACAGATACCGTGCAGGAACAGATAGATACAGCACAGCTTGTGACAGAAGCATCTGCTGATTCAGGAACAGGGCAGGAAGACACAGCTGCCACGGGAACAGCAGGAAGTGTAGCAAGTGTGGCCAGGGCAGCGATGCCGACGGTCGTGGCGATCACATCAGTAAGCATTCAGGAAATTCCGTATTATTTCGGATTTGGATTTTCTTCCAGAAGCACACAGCAGTATTCCAGTGAGGGCAGTGGATCAGGCATTATCGTTGGGGAAAATGACGACGAACTCCTGATCGCGACCAATAATCATGTAGTATCCGGAGCGACGACCTTAAGTGTCTGCTTTATGGGCGATGATGTGGTCAGCGCAGAGCAGGAAGCAGCAGAGACTGCTTCTGACAGCACCGGAGATGTCAATGTAGAGGATGCTGTCAGTGCCAAGATCAAGGGAACAGATGAGACAAACGATCTGGCGGTGATCGCAGTTGCGAAGTCGGATATTCCGGCAGATACACTTTCCAGTATTAAGATCGCACAGCTTGACACTTCAGATGATCTGGATGTTGGAGAGCAGGTAGTTGCAATTGGTAATGCGCTTGGTTACGGACAGTCTGTAACTTCCGGCTGGATCAGCGCATTGAACAGAACCATTTCTACAGATGATACGACCGGATCCGGACTTATTCAGACAGATGCGGCAATCAACCCGGGTAACAGTGGTGGTGCGCTTCTCAACATGAAGGGTGAGGTTATCGGAATCAATTCAGCCAAGTTTGCAAGTAATGCAGTAGAAGGAATGGGATATGCTATTCCGATTTCCAAAGCACAGCCGATCCTGGAGGAACTGATGAGCCGTCAGACAAGAGACAAGGTAGACAGCTCGGAAGCGTCTTATCTGGGAATTACACCAGTAGATCTTTCTTCTGAGACAATGGAGATGTTTGACATGCCTGTAGGTGTTTTTGTAAGCGAAGTAAGCGAAGGTGAAGCTGCTGCGAACGCAGGGATCCAGAAGGGTGACATCATCACGGGATTTGACGGACAGGCAGTTACTGGCAGGGATGATCTTGAGAGCAAGATGGTCTATTATGCAGCCGGTGAGACGGTTGATGTGACGATTTCAAGGGCAGAGGATGGACAGTACGAGGAACAGACTGTGCAGGTAACTCTGGGGAAACGCCCGAAGTCAGGATATGGAGACTGAAGCGTGGTTATAGGATAAGTATTTTATAAAAACTTTAGTTTACAGTTTGGATGGTTATGATATAATGAACGCATAGGCTCTGGACCAGGATCAGGTTCGGGGGCCTGTGCGTTCTGTATTTTACAGAACCAAAACCGAAAGGAGCAAATTATGTCAGATAAATACAACGATGATATCATAGAGGAAGAGATTCAAAATGAGGATGACGACAACAAGTATGAATCGGAGAAATTCTGTACCCTCTGCCGCAGATCAGAGAAGCAGGCGGGTAAGATGATCGATCTTCCAAATAACATACATATCTGTTCGGACTGCATGCAGAAGAGTTTTGACAGCATGAACCAGCAGATGAGCAGCAGCAATTTTAATTATAATGATTTTTTTAACATGCCGAATATCAGCATGATTGATTTAAGCAGTTTACAGAACCCGACACAGCATCAGAAGGTCAAACCTAAGAAAAAAGAAAAGAAAGCTGAGCCGGTTCTGGATCTTAAGAAGATCCCTGCACCGCACAAGATCAAAGCAACACTGGATGAGTACGTGATCGGACAGGAGCATGCCAAGAAGGTTATGTCTGTGGCGGTCTACAATCACTACAAGAGAGTTGCAACAGATACGATGGACGATATCGCTATCGAGAAATCCAACATGCTTATGATCGGACCGACAGGATGTGGCAAGACCTATCTTGTCAAGACACTGGCGAAGCTTCTGGATGTGCCGCTCGCGATCGCGGATGCGACTTCTCTGACTGAGGCAGGCTATATTGGGGATGACATTGAGAGCGTTGTTTCCAAGCTTCTGGCAGCAGCAGACAACGATGTGGAGAAGGCGGAACACGGTATTATCTTTATCGATGAGATCGATAAGATCGCCAAGAAGAAAAACACCAATCAGAGAGATGTAAGTGGAGAAGCTGTACAGCAGGGAATGCTGAAACTTCTGGAGGGAGCTGATGTAGAGGTTCCGATCGGAGCAAACAGCAAGAATGCAATGGTTCCGCTGACTACAGTAAATACCAGAAATATCCTGTTTATCTGTGGCGGTGCATTCCCGGATATTGAAGACATCATTAAGGAGAGACTGAACAAGCAGGCATCCATTGGATTTTATGCGGACCTGAAGGACAAATACGACAATGATCCACATCTTCTGGAGAAAGTGACCGTAGAGGATCTTCGAAACTTCGGAATGATTCCGGAATTCCTTGGCCGTCTGCCGATCATCTTTACGCTGAACGGACTGGATGAGGATATGATGGTCAAGATCCTTTCTGAGCCACGTAACGCAATTCTCAAGCAGTATCAGAAGCTTCTGGCACTGGATGAGGTGAAACTGGAATTTGACGACGGTGCACTTCATGCGATCGCAGCCAAAGCCATGGAGAAGGATACAGGAGCCAGAGCACTTCGTGCAATTCTGGAGGAATATATGCTGGACATCATGTATGAGATCCCGAAGGATGACAGCATTGGTGAAGTTATCATTACGAAGGAATATATTGAAGGAACCGGAGGACCACAGATCCTGCTCCGCGGGCAGGAAGTTCCACTTCTTACAGAGAATAACTAGGATTTCATAAGAAAGAGAGGAATTTTATTATGGCAAAGGATTTTTTTGGCACCTTAGGAGAAACACTCACAAAGACAGCACGAGAACTGAGCGGCCGTGCAGAGGAAGTCTATGAGACACAGCGCCTCAGAAACAAGATCTCCGGTGAAGAAAGACAGATCAACAAGGCGATGGCAGATCTCGGCAAGATCATCTACAAACGCTACAGAGATGGCGTTCCGGTAGACGAAGAGGAGAAGGCAATCTGTGAACAGATCGATGACAGAATGGCCCAGGTAGACAAATACAAAGAAGAGATGGACGGTGTCAAAGGAAACAGATTCTGTCCATCCTGCGGTAATCCGATTGGCAGAAATGATGCGTTCTGTTCCAGATGCGGGGCAGCCTGCCCGATTCCGGAACCGGAGGAAGAAGCCGGTGATACTGTGGACGGAACAGCCGAGGAGATTTATGAGACCGAGGAAACTTCCGAAGAAGTTGATGTGACAGACGGCACAGAGGAGACAGGGAGTAAAGTCAGCCTCTCCAAAGAAGAGACTGTACAGGGAGAAGTATCAGAGTCAGAGGCGAACGAAGTTCCAGAGAAAGAAGACAGTGTACAGGAAGAAAAAACTGAATAACGAAATCAGATAACAGGAGTGGCGGTTATGAAAGAGAAAGAAAAACGGACGGCAGGATCAGGCGGCAGGCTGGCAAGGTGTCTGCTGCTTACAGTATTGTTTATGATTTTGTCTGCGGGTCTTGTGGCAGTCCCGACATCAGAAACACAGGCCGCATCAACGACAAAAAAGACGGTAAAGATCAAACTGGTGGGTTCCAGTGGGAGATATATCCTTGATACAGGCTATAACTGGTGGCTCAGGGACAAGAATGGCAGAAGTGTCGGCGGTTTCAACTACGTCAAAGTACCAGCAGGGAACCGATTAAAGAGTGGATACTATATGTTTGACAACAGAGGACGTCTCTGTACAGGCAAACATTTCCACAAGGTAAACACGACACTTGGCAGAAAGCAGTTTAAGGGAACCTATTATTTTGGCGGACAGAACGGAAGTCTCTACCGGAAGAAAGGCTGGATCACTGTCGGAGGGAAGAAGTATCTACTCACACCTTATGGCAAGCGTTATGAGAACTGCTGGAGATACGGCTATTATCTTCAGTCAGACGGAACTATTGCCAGAAGTAAGAAAGTACCGCACGGAAGTTACGTGGACTTTGAGGGGCATAAATGCTCCAGAGAGGATATGAAACTGAACAGTCTCAAGAAGAAACTGAGTCAGATGCTGAACAGCTACGGCGGTTCCTGGTCCGTTTATGTCAAAGACCTTAAGAATGGCGGCGTGATCAATCTGAATGACCAGCAAATGTATCCGGCGAGTACGATCAAGGCATTTGTCATGGCATCGACGTTCGACCAGATCAAGCGGGGAAATTTAAGCTATAATGCAACTGTAAAAAGCCTTCTGACAGATATGATCACAGTAAGTGATAATGAGGCATGCAATCAGCTGATCCGATACAACAGCAAATCCAGAAGTTTCCTCGATGGTGCAAGGACGATTAACCGCTATCTGAGTGCCAAAGGCTACACTGAGACAGGCTGTCATCACAGCCTTCATCCGGCCGCTTCTTCTTATGTCGGTGATGGCAGCAGCAATGTATCTTCTGCAAAGGACTGCGGAGTTCTTCTGGAGCGTATTTATAATGGAACCTGTGTGTCATCCAGCTATTCCAGAGCAATGCTGAACCTTCTTCTGAGACAGACAAGAAGATGGAAGATCCCGTCAGGGCTTCCATCGGGAGTCAAAGTTGCAAACAAGACAGGAGAAACTTCAAGTGTTGACCATGACATGGCAATTGTTTTTGGAAAAAAGACAGATTATGTGATCTGTGTATTTTCAAGAACCGGAAGTGAAGGCTATGCGATCCCGCGCATCAAAAGTATTTCGGGAACAGTATACAATTATCTGAACAAATAAAGTTGACAGGAAATGACAGAATGAATTTAAAACAGAAATGCAAAGAAATATCCATGGCACTGGCTGCAAATCTTCTGGTGCTGTTTGTGATGGTGCTGGTAATGCGCCCATCGTTTGAGACAAATGATGATATTGTTTTTGCAGAACTTGGAAGCGGACTGAGAGGAGTGAAGGATGCACACCTGGTATTTCAGAATTACGGGCTGGGTGTGATCTACCGGTTTCTGTACGCAGTGACAGGCAGACTGCCGTGGTACACGATTTTTCAGTATGTGATTCTTCTGGTGGCATTTACTGCAGTGACTTATGTATTAATAAACAGGCTGGAAGGAATTTCCGGCCTGTGTCTTTCTCTGATCCTTGTATGTGGATTTGGTTATGAAGGATACATTCATCTGCAGTTTACCAAGACAGCAGGAATTGCAGCGGCGGCATCCGTTTTTTTACTGCTTTATGTGCTGGAGAAGGAGAGATGGTCCTGGGCTGAGGCTGTCTTTGGTATCTGCCTCGGAATTATGGCTTATATGTACCGGGAGGACCAGTTCTGGGCAAGCTGCGGTCTGATGGCAGGAGCAGGACTTCTTTTCTTATTTGATCTCAGGAAATATAAGGGCAGGAAACTTCGCAGACTGGGACTGTGTGTTTTGACATTTGGAGTCCTTCTGGCGTGTGTGTTTGGCGTGGACAGATGGGATGCTTCAAATTACCAGAGTGCGGAGTGGAAAGAATACCAGGAGTTCAACCAGTTTCGTTCCAGGCTTCTGGACTATGGATTTCCGGATTATGATAGCAATCAGGAAATTTATGAAGAACTCGGGATCAGCAGGGATGCCTATGAACTGTACCGAAGCTGGAATTTCAATGACACAGAGAAATTTAATACAGATGTCATGAAGAAACTGGTGGATCTGAAACAGAAGCGTCCGCTGACAGGAAAGACTGTGACGGCATTTCTGAAGCGGTATCCTTCTGATCTTCTCAAAATGCCGATGTTTTATGTTTTTGCTGTTTTTGTGCTGGTCTGGCTGATCTGGGGACGGAAAGATATCTTTTCCGTACTTTCTGTGCTGGCAGAGTGGATGATGCTCATGGCGGTATATTTTTACCTGTATTATCAGGGGCGGTATATGGTGAACCGTGTCGATGTCGGTCTGTGGTTCAGCGCATGTCTCGTGATGCTGTGGATCATTTCAGCAGGAAAACTCAGGCATATGGATGCGAAGATATCTGTGGTATTGTGCATAGTATGTGTGGCAGCAGGGCAGTTTTTGATGTACAGAGACTGGAGGATCATGACTTCGACTATCCCGGAGGCAAGAGTGAGCCAGAGGGCAGTTCTGGAAACGCTCGGAACAGATAAGGAGCATACGTATCTGGCAAAGAGTGGAATGCTTTCTGAGATCGTATGTTATGGTCCGTTTGACCGGATGCCGGAGAATCTTATGGACAATGTGTACTGGTTTGGCGGATGGGAATGCCGGACACCTGGATATACGCAGAAGATGGAGGCGCATGGGATCACAAATCCTTACAGAGATGTGATCAACAATGACAGCATTTATCTGGTGGATGATAATATTGACCTGACACTGAAGTATATCCGTCAGTATTATGACAGCAGTGCACAGGCAGTGTTTATAAAGACAATCGGAAATGTGGATGTTTATCAGATCAGAAGTAAATAATAAGAGAGTCACCGATACTTCTCTGACTGCAATGTAATAAAAATCCCGCAGAATCTTTGAGATGAGATGCTGCGGGATATTATTTACCATATTAAGACAAAAAAAG
>UMDV01029031.1_pt1 | contig 13847 bp, 18 predicted proteins | sample 1964571 | NCBI WGS metagenome assembly UMDV01 (sample SAMEA4836002, study PRJEB28245) | human gut metagenome | biome: gut microbiome; material: fecal sample | place: Denmark | collected 2008 | reverse complement strand
CTTCAGTCTGTGAAGATAGAAGTAATCGTTCTTACTGTGAGAATCAGTGACAAACATGTGGGGCTTATATCTAATCATTTTAGATGGCAGTATTACTGTCGTCTGAAGGTAGGTGGAGGAGATTAGTATTAGTGCAGACGTTAAAACCATGTACTCCAATAAGATTAGTTTGACAGCTATATCTGCTTATGAGTTAAAACTAAGTGAGAGTCATTTTAATTAGTATTTCAATTAAGCTGTATTAGTGTAGAAGTTACACAACGATGTGAATCGTCAAGCCTGCAATATACTGCAATATATTGTATAAACTGTTACATGCCTTCTTTATTTACTGTAAGCGTACAGTAGAAAATGTGTGTTAATATATAATTAAGATTGATAAAACCATCTAGTTGCAGCTAGACGTCCTCAAAATATTGTATAATTAAAACTATTAAATATGAAAGAATGAATATTTTTAAGAAAATCAAACTGAAAATCAGTAGTTACAGAAGGCTAAAAGCCTATCATAGTAACATCAAGCGACTTGCTGAATTAGAATTATTAGATAATCCTAAACGGCAGAAAGAAGTTGCATTACGTTCACAATGTTTAATTCATGGGCACAAATGGAAAAATGAGCCTAATAACAATGAATTAAATATTCCTATTACTAAAAGAACTTACTGTGAAAGATGTGGTAAGTACTATAGTCAAGAAATTTATAAACAACTTTAAATTCATATCAAATGAAATCTTTAAACTTTGTAATTATTGGAATTCCTGCATCAATCAATCAGGAAAGTATTGTAACAGCAGTAGCTCTTATGGCTAAAAAACTTGGTTTATCAGAAGTACATACAGAAATACTTGAAACAAGTAAATTTGTAACTAGTTCTTCAAATAAACAAATGATTGAAAACATCTTGAAAGATGTTATTACTGTGTGTACAGCAGCTGGTCTAATGAATATCGCTGCAATTAATGCCAATTTTTGGAAATTAATTGAAGATGGTAAGTTAACTAGACCACAAATTGAAATGATGCTGGATGAAAAAGAAGTTACAATTGAGTATCTCAACAAAAAGGGATGCGCTTATATCTTTGACCTTTTAGTACAAGCAATTAGAGTGTTATAATCATGGGAAAGACCTATAAAGAATCTCATTTTCCAGGTTCTAAGCAATCAGGAAAAGCAGCTGAATATCAGTCTAAAAAGAGAGTTAGACATTCTAAAATGCAACCGTATAAAAGGGAAAGAGCTATTGTTTAACTAAGAATTACTAATTAAGTAGTTATGATAGAATCCAATCAACACAGAAGGTTATAACGCCAGACCCCTAAAGGTGATTAATACCTACGGACTATACAACGGTCAACCTTATTTAAGGTCAGGAGAAGGAAAAGGGCTAGCTATCAAATAAGGCGTACGAATAGATAGTATAACTTTCTATTTCTTTACTATTATGTGGACAAAAAAAGAATTAAAAAAGAAAACAAAAGAAGAACTAATAAGTATTATCATTAAAATGCAAATAGATATCAAAGAAGAAAGAGATGAAATCTATCGCAGAAGCTTATTAGATACTTTTTAAGATTAATTCATTCACTTAAATAAATCAATTATTAACAATTAAAAATCAAAAAATTATGAAGAATTTTATGAAATTAACTGCAATTATGTTAGGTGTAGCAATGTTACGTGACAAAGCAACTGATGAAAATTACAACTTTGAAGCTGGTATGAAAAAACAAGAAGAAAAAGACGGTAAAGTTGAAGCATCAGCAGTTACTGAAGCAAAGAAACAGATCCAACAAGAACAACTTGAACGTGAATCTCGTGAAGTAAAACGTAGAATTCAAGATTGTGAAAAAGCTGTTTCTAGAGCAGAAAGATACGGACGTTTTGCATCAAAACACAAGAACATTATGAAAGACTTTTCTGAAGGACTGAAGAAAGCTCAAGCTGAATTTGAATCTACAGGTGATTACAAAGCTTGGGACAAAAAGTATTTAGAACTTACAGACAAGAAAGATGACGCTATCGCAAAAGCGAAAGAAGAAATCTTTGGTTCAAGATACGAAAATATCTATCTTTAATCAACATCCAAATTCTAAATGCTTTTATGCTAAATAGAATAAATGTGAACCCTGCAAACTATATAAGTCGCATTGTCGCATTGAGGAGTTCGGGGCAACATGAACTGAATTGACAGTTCTATTCAATGCTTTTATGCTAGTAATAGGATATTATGCCTACTGATCATGTGCTATAAATAGATCATTCTTTATTTAAATGCTTTTATGCTAACAAATAAAGGATAGTCTCATAGACGAAAAACAGTAAGTATATCAAAATACATATACATATAGTACTTTTATGTCTATATTTCAATCGAGTCTCTAGCTTGCTAGATGAGCACTTGGTATAATATGTATTCTGTCAAAGACTATAAATTCTAAAGTAATAGCAGCTTTATGCTATTATATACTAGATTTAATGCTTTTATGCTCATAATCAACAGTATATACTATTACTTTAGAATTACATACTAAGTATAGAGAGTTTGATCGCTCTCTATACTACTAAAAGAGTATATTGCACTATTATATCAACCCAATGATATATGAAAACTCGTGTATGATGTATATCTCTCTAATTGAGGCGTTATCCGGTCTGCTAGGATATGAAGGCGCAGAGGTGTGCAAAACTCTTTATATTTACAACTTAAAATTATTTATCATGAGCTATATTGCAGCAGATATGTGGGGTGAACATCTATTCTATAATAAACCTGTTAGATATGTTCATGAAACAACAAAAAGAAGTTGGTGGATAGATCCAAAACATAATAATTCTATTAGTGTACCAATAGGTACGGCTAAACTATTTAATGATGCAGGATTCTTATATACTCATTATGTACCATTTGATAAAAGAAATATGTGTTTTGGAGATAATCCTATAGAAATAAAAGTATATTGACTGTTAGGTCATTGGATGAATCGTTTGGACGAGGGTTCGACTCCCTCATGCTCCACTATTACAGGTCGCAGTGGAGGCATGCCAGCTTGTAACAGAACAGAAACCAGTTACCGGACCAGTGAGAACCTGCACACTATCTCGCTTGCAAGAGAGAACATGTTAGTGTGCACAAGGGGCATTATGGTTTTGACAGCGAGGATGAAAATGAATAGGTCAATAAACGTCAGAAATGACAAATCTTTTGTAACAGACTATACTCGTATCGCAGCGTGATACGATAAGTCAACGGCTAAGCTAATGTCGTAAAAAGCAGGTCACGGATCGTGCAATTGGTTAGACACAAGCAGACAATGCCTAAAAGTGTGGGTTCGAGTCCCACTCCGTGAACAATATTATTAAAAACTAAAAGTAAGAATATGGATATAGATCAACTATTAAAAAGTAAATCTCCTAAGGAGAAAATGGATTTTTTAAATTCAATGAGATGTAAAGTAACAACTAAGTTAAAAACTACCGATGAATACAAAATTTCAGAAGCAGTACTATTAGTAAATGAATTTATTAATAGTACATTTGAAGATGAACCAACTAAACCAGTTAAAATTGATAAAAGCACTGTAGTACTTCCTACAGAAATACTAGGGCAAGGTGTAGATCAAATACCTTTACAAAAGTATGATGTTATAAAAGCTAAAATAGGTCCATGTGAACATTATGGAGTAATCTATAAAATAGATGCAGAACTAAATATAGCTTGGGTAGTAAATATAACTAGTGATATTACTTTAGATAATTTAATTCCTATTAAAAAGAGTAGATTATTTAAAACATTCTTTGTAGCTTATTTTCATCCTATATTCTTAAATAAAAACAATTATACTTTTTGTAATGTTTTTGATAATAAAGAAGAATTTGATGAAGTTGTAAGAATCATTAAAAAGTACTATAAAACAAATTTTAGAGTATGAAAACAGATTATAACAAAACAACAATCATTCCTTTAGATTATAGTAAAGGAAGTAAAGGTTTGTGACTAGCAGTTAAAAAGAATAATAAATATATTCTGAGATTACTAGCTATATTTGAAACGGCTCTCGTTGAACAAATCAAAATAAGTAACAGAGATTTGTTTGATTATAATGTATTTTACAATCTGAAAGAAGCATTATTAGATTATGATTTTACTTTAACTAAAAAGAATTATAATCAATTAGACGCTTTAGCTTCAATAAACGAAAAGAAACATTATGAACAATACTTAAAAACATTTTGCAGATGAAAAAGACTTTAAATCAATTAAAGGCAAGTAGAAGGAACTTATCTCTTATGCTTTTAGCAGGTATGATTATTAATCTAAAACATATTAAATACTTTGTCAAGGATACAGAAGTAATAATAAGAATAGATACTCTATTGACAGCTATAGAAAGACTTCAGTCTTCAATTAAAGAAACTACTTATGAATCGTGGTCGGCATAAAAAGAGTAAAGAAAAAGAATTCAATACTCAAACAGAAATCTTAGATACTATACAAAGAGAACTTTATGTATTATTATCAATATATGAAAGTAAATCGTCATATAATATGAAAGATTATCTTGCGAAAGCGTGGATTAGTAATAATGATGGAAGAAACTATCATAGTATAGTTGGGTGGTATATTAATAATACACATTATCTTAATAATTTTATAGGTAAAGTTAAAATAGCACTTGATGATGCAACTATTAAAAATAGTATTTATCTAATTAAGTTTGAATTTGGACATAATACAAAAATATTTAAATATAAACATGAATAAAAAAGGCTTAAGAGGTTTTATTAGGAATAAATTACCTAAGACTTGGGAAATTGTTCTTACAAGAGAACGTAAACTTACTGCGTTCATTGAGTATGTATATGAAGCAACTCCATCAGTAATGAAGGGAGGCAGAGGTTGGCGACGTGGTGTACATAACATTACAGTCGGATACAATAGATGCAAAATCTATGAAATGTTTCAAGCTGAAAAGAGTAAAGAAGGCTTGATATATTGGGTAGGCATCTATAATAAAATTAAAGATCTTGAACATCAAATGAATTAACATGGAAATTGTTCAATATGTTCGCTGGACTGAACCAGGAGAGCGAGAAAGACTACAAGAAGTAATGCAGCAATGCAGTGGAGAAATGGAATTTAGAAAAAAAGTAGCTTCCGAATTCAATATTAGTCCAATGGATGCAGCAGTTGTAGTAAAGAGATTCAAAAATGAATTTATCAAAATACTTAAAACAAAAGGATTATGTTAAAAGCAGGTATGTGGATCGCACAAGGTCCAGAAACTAATGTATTACTCCTTTTAAGCGGAGTAGAACCATTATTAGAAGTAGTAGGTGCAATTGATCTTAATTACTTTAAACAGAATGGTAAAGCTAAAGATCTTACTAAAGACAGTCCTGAAGTAGTAGATATTATGATGTATCCTGAAAAGTATACATTTGCATTACCATCTATTACTGAAGTAGTTGATAATGTAGGTATTGGTGATTTACAGACTCTAGAAGGCTTAGGAGAAGATTCTAGAAAAGATAAAATCATCGAAGAAGGTATTGCTTACTATAAATCAACTTTACCATTATATGGTATAGAACAAGCTAAAGTAAGAACTAGACTGCATTTAAAGAAGAAATACAGTCTAAAAATGTCTCAAGCTAACTATGTATTTACTGTAATTTGTAAAGCACTTAACAGAGAACCATAATGAGCGATTTTAAGAGACTTATTGAAGCACTCAATGCTGAATTAGAGGAACCTTATAGGTTTACTTTAGACAAGATTATATCTTCTGCAAATTTTGATACTAAAGTATTAGGATATGCAGATAGTGTATTGGATGATTGGGCAAATATACCACCTAATTTAAAATCTAAGATAGTTACTAGTAACACTTGTCTAAGTATCAATAAGTGGATAAATAGAAGACTGTGGATGGATATTCTTAACAATCTATTAGAAGATAAAATATTAAGTCTTCAGACTAGATTAGTAAGAGTAAGGATTGCTATTAATATGTCATTGAAAATGGCATATCCTCTCAATGAAGAAGAGAAAGAAGAATGGAGAGAACATATCTCAGATGTATTCTATAAAAGATGCCTAGCAGTAAATAATTATTACTGTAAAGAAATCATAAAACTTCCCTTCTAAATTTAAGGATTGTAGTTATTGGGTTAACTACAATCCACTAAAGTTTAGCTATATGACACAAGAAATAATAGATCTAGTAGAGCAAGCTAAACAAGGTTCTCAGAAAGCATTTAGTAAATTATACTATAAGTATAAAACTGATATTTGGTACACTATTATGGGTGTAGTTAAGAATACAGACGTTGCTGATGATTTAACATCAGTAGTATTTACTAAAGCTTATGAGAAATTATCTATGTATACTCAACATATTTCATTTAATATGTGGTTAAAGACTATTGCTGTTAATGCATCAATAGACTATATACGTAGAAACAAAAAAGAGCAATTAAATAACTATGTTGATGAGGATGAAAATCCAATTCAACTATCTGCTTTAGAGAGAAGTCCTGAAGAAGATTTAATTCTAAAGGAAAAATTAGATATAGTCTTACAAGCTATACCTACTCTTAAGAAGAAATATAGAGATTTAATTAATGCTCGTATAGATGGTATGTCTTATAAAGAGATAGCCAGTAAGCTTGCAATGAATGAATTAGCTGTAAAAGGTGATTTAAACAAAGCAAGACAAAAACTTAAACAGAAAACAGATTATTAACAAATACTTTCAACAATATGACTAGTTTTTGTTTACTCCTTTTAGGAGCATTAGCATCTTTTATCATTTCTAGAATGTGTAAAAGTGCTAGTTTGTACGTATTCTTAGTATGCGTACTTTTACTAGGCTTTGTTGTAGGTACTGGAGTAAAAAAGGTAGTTGCAAATACCTCAAATACTCCTTCTCAAGAGTTAGTTGTTACTATGGCTCCTAATCCCACATCTCAAGGTTCTACTGCTTTTGTAGGGACAGTAGATAACCAATCTTATGAAATGGGTCAGGAAGACGGAGGTGAGACGTTAGTAACAACTGATAGAGAAGATACACCTACCATGCCTAACAATGCAGAGATAGAAGATGACAGTTGACTGCACTTAATTTCATAATTTAAGTGTATTAATTGTTAAGTTATTAATTTATTTAAAACATAATCAATATGGCAAAAAGAAATAAAGGTGGAAAGACTCCAAGTGCAAAAGCAGCAAGAAACTTAGAAGCTTTGAAAAAAGCTAAAGAAGCAGTAGAAGCTTCAGCTAAAGTAGAAACAACAAAAGTAGAAGATTCTAAACCAGAAGAAAAGAAGCCTGAAGAGAAACCAGCTGAACAAAAGAAAGGTGGTGTCTATCAGACTCCAATGGGTAAATCAGCATATGAAACTCATATGTTGTGCACAAAATCACCGTATATGAGTCTACTTTCTCTTAAGATTGAGAAAGACAGCAAAGGCATTGAAAATATCAAAGCCGAGTGGAAGAACAACGAAACTAGTGAAACTACTAGTGTCCTCTTCCCAGTATCTAATGTAAAGAAGGGAGACGGAATTGACGTTAAACAGATTAAGGAAGGAATTAAGAATCCTATTCCTGCTGAAGTTCCTGAAGCTAAACCAGTTGAAGAACCAAAGAAGGAAGATCCTAAACCCGCATCTACTGAAAAGAAACCTAAACAGCAGAAGTCGAAGAAGGAGAAGATAGAAGAAGTAGAAGCTGAAGAAATTGACATCAACAATACTCCTACTATTAAAACAGCCGCAGCTCCTGCGCCCAACATTGTAACTCAGAACAGTGACAGAATTGATGCAAATCACTCAGTAGATTTGATGAATGCAATTCTGAAACGCCGTGAAGAGATTAAAGATGATCGGGCAATGTATCAAGCAACAGGAAAACAGGCAGACCTTATGATGTTTGTATTAATTCAGAAATGGAATGACCAATTTAAGAATGATGCAAAAGAACAAGGTTTTACTGTAAACGAAGAAATGTTTGCATATTTGAATGAAACAGCTTCTTTGTTCCTCGGTGTTAATTTGCTTCCTAGCAAAACATCTGATGGACAGCTCGAGATTAACTTCAAAGATGCTGTCGCAAAGACAAATCCTGAAATGCAGAAAGCTTTAGAACAAGATGCTAAAGTTCCGCAGACTCAGGAAATGCCAAAACCTGAAGAATGTGTCACAGATGAACAGAAAGTAGCAGCAATGTGTACTATTATGAACATGCGGCACAAGCAGAAGTCAGGAGGTATAGGTAAGAACGTAGCAAATATGATTGAATTTGCACGGGAAGCCTATAAACTTGACAAAGATGCAGAACCAGCACAAGTATTAGCAACTGTATTACTTAAGATGAAGGAAGCAGGACGAAACGCTACATTACTTGAAGGTTGTGCGAATGCTATTTGGGGTAACCTAACAGGTAATTTGTCAGTTTTAGCATCTCATGCTTGGCTTAAGAATCAATTAACAACATACAACGATGCGCAAGTTGCTAATGTTGTGAAAGTATTCTTAGCTAAGAAGATTACTGATGAAACTGCAAAAAACAATAATTACGAAGAAGAAGCAAAACGGTATTCTCAATTAATTAGTGGAACTAATGACGATCTGATCAATCGTATTATTACTTCTGCTAATAATGAAGGTAAAGATGAAGATAAACTTGTATATCCGGAAATCAAGGGTCTGAATCTTAAAGGTAAACACATTTCAGCAATAAAGACTGTAAACAATCTACGGATTGCTTATGGAGCAGAAATGAACGATAAGATGTTGAAACAAGTAATGCAGAAAGTATCTAGCTTGTACACATCAACCTCTTTGAATCCTCTTACTTTCTATATTGAGAAATCTGCGTATGCTACTAAAAAGTAACAACTAACGCATTATCAAAATGAGTAAAAAACCAACAGTTTTATTTACGCTAGCAATGCTAGCTTTCGGTGGATATGTAGGATTTGTAACTAACTATACAAACACTGCCACCGCACATGAGTATGTGATTCCGAAGTTCACAGATGTACCTCGGACAAAAGACTTTAATATTGATATTAATTTGAACGATAACGCTATAAAATTAAATGGACAAAGCAACCCAGAACAAAATATCAATGTTGAAATCAAAAAGAAAGACAGTATCATCTATCTAACTTCTGTTGTAGAGAAGGAAGTACCTAAATATATTAAGGTAAGAGAACTGCCATCAGTTAAAGAGAATAAAACCACTTGTACGGATATTCTCCAAAGACTGAAACAACAACAATCAGAGAAGATAAATCTGAGTCGCAACTAGAACAGCCAATGCGATTATAGAGCTACAATGGTGTATATCCAGAGATATCTAAATCAAAGGATTAGAAAGTAAATGGTTAGATTACTTTCTTAAAATTAAGATAGTACAGAATATTAGTAGGAATAGAGTATAGCTACAACTATAGGCTATTACTGAAAGTATAATAACTTATTGTGTTTATATACTATCTATAAACTGAAGAGGCAATAAGATAGAGGGAGAGCGTGTACAACCCTCTTGTTTTTGGTGAGAACCGACTGGAGACAGAAACAGAAGACGCAATTAGTAGAGAGCAGTCTACAAAATTAAACAGTACAAGGGGAACGAAATCCTCTTAAGTTACTCGCAGACTTATCATAGTTTGAATCAAGAAGGAGTAATAAACACGATGATGCCCAACAAATCGTAGTGTCCAAGACTACGTGCTGAACATTATCGAGCATATAACGCTCTAGGGTAGCTCCAAACTCCCCTTTATGGCACAGACCATATAAAAATGTCAGTATAGTGTTCTATACTTATCTAAACAGTTATATTGTAACTTAATACGTTTAGAGATAGTATATATGAAGGTACTTAATTATAATATTATAGCACTACTTATTGAAAAAATATTGATAGATTATCTGGATTAGGTGTAAAGCCTATGCATAATGTTATGATACCAGTTCATAACTAATCCTAAGCTTGTATTACTATACACTCCAGTATAGAGGGATAGAGTGACAAAGTGAGTAGTAGATTGTGTGCCTATTGGCTGAGTAGCAATGATCCAATATTAATAAATAAGGAATCCTGCAACGGACCTCTTTAGGAAATAAGGAGTATGTGAGTTCAAGTAATATTATAATAAACTCAGTTGTTATCTATCTGAGTATAAACCTAGAGTGCTTTGCAACAGGAATATAAAGATAACTAGCGGATGAAGTGCGCAATAACACTATTTCAATACTAAGTGGAAGACATAAAGCTTAGAAGTACTAAATAATTTTATCCAGAAGCATAACTGGAGTTTTATCAAATTTGCACAAGGTGAGATACTCTATCCTTAAGAGTATATGTGAAAGTGAGCATCGCCCTACTCCCAGGTTGAAGAGAAGCAGACACATTAAGAGACGGACACGAAGCAGACCGGAGAAAAATCTGTGCATTGCACTAAGTAGTAGTCTTAACGGGAAGTGACAGAATGTAAATCTATTTAGGAAGTCTCTATTTATGAGAGAATAAACATGTTTAACTTAACTAATGAGGAAGTTCAATGGTAGGTTTTAGGACGAGTAGTGATAAGAAGACGAAAGTAAATCCGAGCCACCCTCGACTGTACAATATAATTGCTGACATTTGAAACATTTAAAGTATATTGCGCAACAATATATGTAAAGTGACGCTGATTCCTTACATTAAAGGATAATAGGTGGAAATCCTAAAGTTATGTGCAGAATAAGAACAAAGTCGTAAGTACACGCAGCCTTAGAATAAACTATTAGGCTATAGAGTGGGTGTTTTGAAACATAAACAGCTCAAAATAAAATTCGGTAGAAGTATTACCGATAGTGAAGTAACAGTTATAGGTTATGAATCATATACAGTACTCCTTACTATAATAGGAAAAAGAGCACGTTATAGTTGCTGTTAGGCTCTTTAAACAATCAGAAACTAGCATAGCATTCGATTTTCAGATAATTTCAGTTATAATGTTATTTGATGGGTATAAATCTCCTACCGTTGGAGTCCCGTTGTACCTTTTTAGGTATTAACTAGCATAGCATTCGATTTTCAGATGTCGAATTACATATCTTTTCATAGTTTAGTATTGATAATTTTATGAAGAACGGCTGACTCATCTGTCTCATGAGTAAAGTCCTACGGGGAATGCCGAGTGAAGTAATAACATCACGTTCTAGTAGTAATGTTAATAATACGAAAGCTTATCTTATAGTTTTTCAGATTACTTATCAAATCTTAGCAGAATTTCGTTATAGAGTTTTACTGTTTGAATACAAGAAGTGGTTTTTAAGTTTTTAATAAACGAATAGATATTAGATGCTATTCCACTTAGATAAAAGAACTCTATAGCTTACTTTTTTAAGTTAACTTAGTATTAACTTACTCCGTAGGTGGAATCAACCACGGAATCAAGAAAGGAGAAATTATGGAAACAACAAAATATGAAAGCGTGTTCAAAAATCCAGAAGGTTTTACTCAGCAAGAAATTACACAGTTACGTACTAAAGTAATTGCATTTAGCCGTGCTTTAGTTGGTCGGCGGTTGGCAATCCCCGTAAGTGATAATTTAGATTTGAATTACAAGAAAAAAATGGCTGGTGATATGCCAGGACTTGTACTTGCAAATCCGATGAAGAAGTATATGATTGAAACTGTTGATTTGTTCAACGTAGATATCGTACGGACTGCAAATGGTAAGATTGTTATTATGTTTAATAATGACGAAAAGTTGCAGTTTGATTTACGGGCAGATGTAGATATCGTATTGAAAGCTGGTCCGAAAGATGTTCAAGATGCTATCTTAAAGTTTGAAGCAACTGGAGAACGGTCTCCGTTCTGGAATGTTAAAATGGTAACAGAAGTTGTCACTCAGTTGAATCAGAGTAATTTGACTGATCTTAATAATTTTATTGATGAATTGGCAAATCAGGGAGCTTCTCTGGAACAAATCAATAAGATTACTAAGGACGACACTACTGCTTACTACAAGAGCATCGACGAGTAATTAATCTTAAGTACATAAAGCTATGGCAACAAGTAAAAAGCCAATAGATTCATATCACTTGCAGATGTTACAGCTAATTATGTCTGATCCTCGTATTCAAAATAATTTGCTAATGGATGGGAGCAAAACAATTAAAGTTGGATATGATGGAACAGTATTAATAGGACGCCACAAATATGGTTGGGTAAATAAGTGGTTTAACTCCTATTACGTAATAGACTTTTTTAGTTTAGTACAAAGAATAGCTTTTATCATCACAGGTGTAGAAAGTAACCATTGCGATAAGTCAGGTTTGGTTGGGTTTCTGACAGAAGCAATTGATAAAGTACTTAAGAAAGATGAAAAAGAAAAAGTAATCGAGTTATTATTGTATTATTGTACATTACTTGATGAAAACAGTCCATTGAAATTGACCTATGATATTACAAAAGATGACCCAGGCTTTGACAAAAATATGGGTAATAACAGCAAGCGACGCAAAATGGTTGGGGTAGCAAATGCTTGCATAGATTTTGGGTATGAAAGAATACCCGTCAGTTTACATGTTGAAGGAGATTTATAGTCGAATATATACATTTGGTTGGGTTCGTATTAAGTAGAAAATAATTGAAAATCAACATAAAATCAGTAAGAGTGTATACATTTGGTTGGGTTCGTATATACTCTTACTTACTTGCCTCTGATAATGTTACTAAGGTAACTAAGTGTTGGAAAGCCGAGAGAAGAAGAATCGGATGCCGTATCGAGATGTGACAGAGGCACTAACTCTTTGATCTTGTCTGTCTTATTTCTTAATTTTATTGTTATTCATATCAGCGGTCTGTGAAGATAGCTGATATTTTAAGTTATTAGACTTTGATCAGTCTATTAACTACACAGGTAGACTTTCTAATATACTATGTAATTAACTAATTGTCAAATTATTAAAATCAAGTATATATGAAAGCAAATAAATTTATTGAACAGCGTGATAAACTATCAGCAGATATTACTAAGTATTGGAATATCATTTCTATTGAGAATGTAGTAAATCGTAATTATCAACGTACTTACGATTTGAAAGAACTTTATAATACAATCAAAGGTCTTACAGATGATCGAGTAATTGTTAAATTAAAGATACTATGTATCAATATGGGTATAAAGAAATTTAGTGATTTACCAGCTGATTGTAATCAATTGGATGTATTTAAACTATGTGAATTGCAAGAAATGAAAGTACATCTAAGTCGTATACGAACTTTGAATCCTGTTCTTAAATCTAAGAAAGGTAAAAAAGCTCTAAATAAGACTGAAGTTTTAACTTCAAATTGGGTTAAAGCACGAATAAAAGAACTCGATTTAGAGATTCTGAAATTAAAAGAGAAACTTACTAAGTTCAATGAAGAAACAGAATTTGATGATTCTGCTGCTCCAATGTGCTTAGCAGCTTAAAATATAATAAGGAAGCGATAGGGAGAGTACGTACGGGAAATCTTAAAATATTAACCTATTTAGCTTCCTTTAGTTTTTAATCATTAAAATCAATTGTTATGAATCAAGATACTAGAAATAAGAAAAATGCTAAATACCAGCAAAACTTACAGAAACGTTACGGATTAACTAAATCCTCAGATTATAAAGCTATGTGTAGTAAAGGAATATCTTTGTCAGAAAATATTAAACCTATGACAAAGGAATTTGTAACTACTCGTCGTCATGATAAAATAGTAAGTAGAGAAGTATATACTTATAAATGGACTCCTGAAGCTACTAATGCACGAAAGGAGTATCATGAAACTAAAAAAGGCATAGCT
>UMDV01065038.1_pt1 | contig 13959 bp, 9 predicted proteins | sample 1964571 | NCBI WGS metagenome assembly UMDV01 (sample SAMEA4836002, study PRJEB28245) | human gut metagenome | biome: gut microbiome; material: fecal sample | place: Denmark | collected 2008 | reverse complement strand
AGTTCAGCCGGAGATCTGGCAGGACGTTGTCACAGAGCTGACGGCTGTCGACCCGGCAGGAGGGAAAGGCGGCGCTTGGTGTGAACAGTGAGCGAACAGCCCAGCTGCGGGTTGCCCTTGCAAGCTATGATCTGAAGGAACTCCGTGTTCAAAAGCGCTATCTGCAGGAACAGGGAAGCGCCATTGAATGTACCTGCTTTTGCAGCGGGGAAAAGCTGCTGCAGCGGCTGCAGCAGGGTGCCCGCTGCGACGCCGTGGTGCTGTGCAGTGAGCTGGCGGATATGTCTATGGAGCAGTTTGTCCGGCAGCTGTATCAGCTGAAGGAAAGGCCGGTGCTGCTGGTGCAGTGTGCAGGCCGACGCAGAGCTGCGGTGCTGCCGGAAGGCTGCGACCGCTGTTACTGCGTAGAAGGCACTGAGCTGAAAAGGCTGCTGTGGCAGCTTTACCGTATGCCGGGCCAGCAAAACCAGCAATTGGAGCAGCAGTGCGGCCAGCTGTACGAGACATGGGGCATCTCACGTGCAGACATCAATGCCAGATACCTCACCTGTGCGGTCAGCATTGTGTGCAGCACCAGCCAGAAGCTGGCGATCCGCAAGGAGATCCTGCAGGCGGTGAGCGAGCAGTTTGAAGCATCGGTCACTGCTGTGGACAGCGGCATCCGCCGCATGGTGGATCAGCTGGAAGCAAGGCCGGGGCCTGCATGGCTGGCGTTTAAAGCCGATACGGGGCTGGGCAGCGGCAAGCCCACCACCGGCAAGCTGATCTATGCGGTCAGGAGTGCTGTGCTCCGGCAGAAAACAGATAAATAAGTGGTGTCCCGGGAGGCAGAGCAATGAAGCAGCAAAGGACAGACGCGCGGTCACTTACGGCGGATCAGCAAAAGCGGATCGAGGAGGTCTGTTTTCGCTCGCTGGCGCTGATCGGGCACAACTGTGAATATCTGGAACAGCATTTTGACCGCACCGGTGCAGATGAGTCTACCCGGCAGGCAGTGGCGGATATCAACGCCGCTGCTGTGAAGCTGGACCGCACCCTCAGCGAAGCTATGACTTTGCTGGAGTTTCTGCGCGGGGACGAAAAGCCGCAGCTGTATCCGGTCGATCTGTGTGATCTGCTGCGGCAGGTGGCGGCGCAGGCTGATATGATCCGGGCGCAGCTTGGGGTGGAGATCCATCTGGATTACGGCGGGTGGACCTCCTGCTGTGCGCTGGCAGACCGCAGCGATGCAGAGCTGCTGTGTCTGCATCTGCTCTCCAATGCACTGCGTGCCAGCCGGGAGGGCGGCAGTGTCGATATTGCGCTGCGCCGCACCCAGACGGCATGGCTGCTGACCTTTACCGATGATGGCTGCGGCCTGCCCGGCGAAGATGCGCAGGCGGCGCTGGAAAACCGCCGCAGCTTTCTGGGCGGGGCACAGTTGGGGCTGCTGCTCTGTCAGGAGTGCTGCCGCAGGATGGGCTGGAGCCTGCAGCTGGAGCCTGCGCCTGAAAAGGGCACCAGAGCGGTGGTAAGCATTCCTCTGTATGCGGGCGAAAGCCGTCCCGACGGCACAGTGGAGCTGCGCACCGACACGGAGACCGAGCAGGAGCAGCGCCGGTATCATCTGCGCGCTATGCTGGTGCGGGAGATGCGCACCATGCCGGAGCGCGGAGACCCGGAGAAGGAGCTTTAATAATGTAGAGGGGCTGCTGCACAGCGTTTTGTGCGGCAGCTTTTTTTGAGGGAAAAAACGACACTTGTTCACAAAAAGTTCAGCCTTTTGAGCAAAAAATACTATTTTTTTCGTGTAAAATAGACAACATGGATTGAATGCTGCCCGCGATTGGATTATAATAATAGTGTATGCAAAAACGTATTTACTGCATTTTTTATAGCGAATGCTGCTTAAAAACAGCGTAGCTGCGCGATGCAGGCTGCTGAAAAGAGAAAGCTGCCGTTGCACACCTTTGCTGCAAACGGCTGTTTGCCATGGCAGCCGGGGCGTTACGCTCCGGTTATTTGTCCTTAGGAGGGAAAACAAGGTGAGAGTAGGTCTTGACATCGGCAGTACTACCATCAAGTGTGTGGTGCTGGGCGAGCACGATGAACTGCTGTATTCTACATACGAACGACATTATAGTCATATTCTGGAAAAGGCGCAGGAGCTGCTGCGGCGCATTGATGCCGAGCAGCTGCATGGCTGCAAGGCGCTGCTCAGCATCTCCGGCTCTGCCGGTATGGGCTTGGCAGACAGCTGCGGCGTGCCCTTTGTGCAGGAGGTGTTCTCCACCCGCGTGGCGGTCAAGCGCTTTATGCCTAAGACCGACTGCGTCATCGAGCTGGGCGGTGAGGACGCCAAGATCCTGTTTCTGACCAACGGCACCGAGGTGCGCATGAACGGCAGCTGTGCCGGCGGTACCGGTGCCTTCATCGACCAGATGGCCACCCTGCTGAAGATGAGCGCCGATGAAATGAACAAGGCTGCAGAGCAGGCGCAGCGCACCTATACCATCGCTTCCCGCTGCGGCGTGTTTGCCAAAAGCGATGTGCAGCCCCTGATCAATCAGGGTGCCCGCACCGAGGATATCGCCGCCAGCATCTATAAGGCGGTGGTCAACCAGACCATCGCCGGTCTGGCGCAGGGACGCCCCATCAAGGGCAACATCCTTTATCTGGGCGGCCCGCTCACCTTCAGCACTGTGCTGCGCAAGAGCTTTGACGAAGCGCTGAACGTGACCGGCACCTGCCCGGAAAACAGCCTGCTGTATGTGGCGCTGGGCGCTGCCCTGTATGCCGACAAGGAGTTTGTGCTCACCGAGGTGGCCGCTGCGCTGGACAGGTACGCCGCCACCGCTACCTATGCCAGCGAGCCGCCGCTGTTCGCCAGCAAAGAGGAGTACGAGACCTTCCATGCACGGCATATGTCCCACAGTGTGCCCCACGTGGCCTTTGGTGCCCACTGCGGGCCGGTGCATATCGGCATCGACTCCGGCTCTACCACCGTCAAGCTGGTGGTGGTGGACGAAAAGAGCCAGATCCTGTACACCAACTATCAGCCCAACCTCGGCAACCCGCTGCCCCTCATCCGGGAACAGCTGCTCAAGATCTATAAGGAGCACCCGGGGCTGCAGGTGGCGAGCGTCACCACCACCGGCTACGGCGAGGAACTGGTGAAAAACGCCTTCCGCTGTGATTACGGTCTGGTGGAAACGGTGGCGCATTTTACCGCTGCCAAGTACTTTATGCCGGACGTGGATTTCATCATCGACATCGGCGGACAGGACATGAAGTGCTTTAAGATCGAGGATGGCGCGATCAGCAACATCTTCCTGAACGAAGCCTGTTCCTCCGGCTGCGGCAGCTTTTTGCAGACCTTTGCACAGGCACTGGGCTATGATGTCAAGGAGTTCGCTGCGCTGGGGCTGTTCGCGGACCGCCCGGTGGACTTGGGCAGCCGCTGCACCGTGTTCATGAACAGCTCGGTCAAGCAGGCACAGAAGGACGGTGCCAGCATCGAGAATATCTCCGCAGGCCTGTCCATCAGCGTGGTCAAGAACGCGCTGTACAAGGTGATCCGCGCTTCCAGCCCGGAAGAGCTGGGCCGCAAGATCGTGGTGCAGGGCGGTACCTTCTATAATGAAGCCGTGCTCCGCGCCTTTGAAAAGGAGATGGGCGTGGAGGTCATCCGGCCGGATATCGCCGGCTTGATGGGCGCTTACGGCGCTGCTTTGTACGGCCTGCGCCAGAGCCATAAAAATAACCAGACCACCTCTGCCATGATGGACGAGCAGGAGCTGGAAAGCTTTGCACAGCAGGTGGTCAGCGTCAAGTGCGGCGGCTGCGGCAACCATTGTCAGCTGACCGTCAACACCTTTGCCGATGGCCGCAAGTTCATCTCCGGCAACCGCTGCGATAAGCCCGTTACCGGCAAAAGCGAGGACAACAGCCTGAACCTGTACGCCTACAAGCAGCAGCTGCTGGCCAGCTACAAGCCTGTGCCCGGCAAGCGCGGTTCCATCGGCATTCCGCTGTGTCTGGGCTTCTACGAGCTGCTGCCCTTCTGGTACGCCTTCTGGACGAGCCTTGGCTTTGCGGTACACACCAGCCCGGTGTCCACCCGCGGGCTGTATCTGGCCGGACAGGCCACCATCCCCAGCGATACCGCCTGCTTCCCGGCAAAGCTGAGCCACGGCCACATCAAGGCGCTGAGCCAGATGCAGCTGGACGCCATCTTCTACCCCTGCCTGACCTACAATGTGGACGAGGGCTTGGGCGACAACCATTATAACTGCCCGGTGGTGGCCTACTACCCGGAGGTTCTGGCAGGCAACTGCCCGGAGCTGGAAGGCAAAAAATTCATCTATGATTATGTGGGCATCCATCGCCCCAAGGACTTTGTGCACAAAATGGCAAAAGAGGTGCTGCCCAAGTACTTTGGCGGCATCTCCGAGCGGGAAGTGCAGGCCGCAGCCGATGCTGCCTACGCGGAGTACGAAGCACACATGGCAAAGATCCGAGTAAAGGGCAGCGAGATCATCGACGAGGCACGCCGTCAGGGCAAGCGCATCATCGTGCTGGCAGGCCGTCCCTATCATGTGGACCCGGAGGTCAACCACGGCATCGACCATCTGATCACCCGCCACGGGGCTGCGGTGGTCACCGAGGACAGCATCTCTAACCGAGTGCAGAAGTTCCCCACCAGCGTGCTGAACCAGTGGACCTACCACAGCCGCCTGTATGCCGCCGCCAAGTACTGCACCACCCAGAAGGATATGGATCTGGTGCAGCTGGTGTCCTTCGGCTGCGGTGTGGATGCCATTACCACCGATGAGACCCGCGAGATCCTGCAGCGGGGCAATAAGCTGTATACCCAGTTGAAGATCGACGAGATCACGAACCTCGGTGCCGTGAACATCCGTCTGCGCAGCCTGTTTGCCGCTCTGGACGAGCGGGACGAGGCCGCCGCAGAAAAGGCAGAGTAAAACCGAGATAGCGCAAAAGGAAAGCATCCTCGCCCTCTCAGTCATCGCTGCGCGATGCCAGCTCCCCCAAAGTGGGAGCCCTTGGCAGTCCACGCAAAGTGTATCTTTTTGCCAAGGCCTCTCCCTTTGGGAGAGGTGGATGCGACCAACGGGAGCAGACGGAGAGGGCGAGCCAGCTAAGGACAAATACAGCAGTGGTATGATAATTGTATCATGCCAAAAGGCTTTTTAAGAAAGCAACATAGGAGGAACCTATGGAATATCATTATCCTAAATTTACCCCGGAGATGAAAAAGACCCACACCATCCTGATCCCCAACATGGCCGTGACCCAGTTCCGGCTCATGGAGTACGCACTACGCTGCGAGGGCTACAAGTGTGAACTGCTGGGCAACTGCGGCAGTGCCGTGGCACAGCTGGGGCTGAAGTATGTGCATAACGATACCTGCTACCCGGCGCTGCTGGTCATCGGCCAGTTTCTGGATGCGCTGAACAGCGGCAAGTATGATCTGGAGCACACCGCCCTGCTGATCACCCAGACCGGCGGCGCCTGCCGCGCCTCCAACTACATCCATCTGCTGCGCAAGGCGCTGGTCAAGGCCGGTTACCCGCAGATCCCGGTGGCAAGCCTGAACTTTTCCGGTCTGGAAAAGGACAGCGGCTTCCAGATGACCCTTCCGCTGGCGCGCAAGTGCATCGCCTGCATCTTCTACGGCGATATGCTGTGTGCGCTGCGCAATCAGGTGGCCCCTTACGAGAACGAAAAGGGTGCCGCCGACCGCATGGTGGATCGCTGGATCGCGCGTCTTGGCCGTGCCTTGCTGGCCGGAAAAGGCTTTACTTCCCGGGAAATGAAGCACACCTTCCCGCTCATTGCCAAAGACTTTGCCGCCATCCCGGTCACCCGGGTGCCCAAGGTCAAGGTGGGCGTTGTGGGCGAGATCTACGTCAAATACAGCCCGCTGGGCAACAACGACCTGCAGAAGTTCTTGGAAAGTCAGGACTGCGAGGTGAACTTCCCCGGTCTGATGGGCTTTGTGCAGTACTGCGCCTTCAACATGGGCGAGGATCATGTGCTGTACGGCGGCAAGCTGGCTGTAAAGGTAGGCACCGACCAGTTCCTCAACTGGCTGGACAGCGTGGAGCGCGTCATGCTCAAGGCCGAGACGGACGCCGGGTTCTACGCGCCGGGCCCCTTCAAGGAGCTGGTGAAAAAGCCCAAGGGGGTCATCTCGCTGGGCGCAAAAATGGGCGAGGGCTGGCTGCTGACTGCCGAGATGATCGAGCTGGTGCAGGGCGGCTACGGCAACATTGTGTGTGCGCAGCCCTTTGGCTGCCTGCCCAACCACATCGTGGGCAAGGGCATGGTGAACAAGATCCGTGCGCTGTATCCCAGCGCCAACATCACCCCCATCGACTACGACCCCAGCGCCACCCGGGTCAATCAGGAAAACCGCATCAAGCTGATGCTGGCTGTGGCAAAGGAGCGGCTGAACGCCCCTGTGGAAGCTCAGCCGCTTACGGCAGAGCAGCTTGCCGGCGGCGCTCCTCAGGTCGGCGCTACCGTGTAACAAAAGCAAATACGATAAAAACAGGGGAGCCGCTGCACGGCATTTTTACGCAGCAGCTCCCTTTTTGCAGGAAAGGAACCGCCATGGAAAAGCCCGCAGCTGCCTGTTATCATCTGCCCGGCCTGTTCGAGTTTTACGAGTTGTACCGCCGTTTTTTGCCGCTGTACCGGGAACACCGGGAATATTTTTACGACTGGTGCGCCATCGGCTCTATTTACGGTGCACCGGCGGGCTGCATCTGGGGCGGGGGACGCATCTCCTGCGGCGGGGCGGCTGCGCGCGAGGTGCTGGCGCTATTGCGGGAATACGGCATCTCCGGGCGGCTGACCTTCAGCAACTCCCTGCTGCGGGCTGAGCACCTTGCCGACCCGCAGTGCAATGCCCTGTGTGAGCAGTTTGAAAAAGGCGGCAGTGTGCCAAACGGCGTGATCGTCCATTCGGATTTGCTGGCAGACTATCTGCGGCAGCGCTGGCCGGAGCTGTATCTGGTTTCCTCCACCACCAAGGTGCTCACCGATTTTGCGCAGCTGCGGCAGGAACTGGCAAAGCCGCAGTTCCGGTATGTGGTGCCGGATTTCCGGTTAAACCCGGCACTGGAACAGCTGCGCACCCTGCCGCCGGAGCAAAAAGCCAAGGTAGAGTTTTTGTGCAACGAGTGCTGCTGGTTCGGCTGCACCGAGCGCAAGCGCTGCTACGAGACGGTCAGCCGCCAGAATCTGGGCGAGGACTGCCCGGACCACCGCTGCACCGCCCCGGATGCCGCCGAGGGCTACCGCTTTTCCAAGGCGATGCGCAGCCCCGGGTTTATCGGGGCGGAGGACATCCGGCAGCGGTATCTGCCCGCAGGCTTTTCCCAGTTCAAGATAGAGGGCAGGGGACTTGGCAGCGCACTGGTGCTGGAATTTCTGCTTTACTATATGATAAAGCCGGAATACCAGCTGCAAGTGCGGGAGGCAATCTATCTGGACAATATGCTGGACCTTTTTTAAAAAATTGCACCGGGCAGACCGTTTTCTGTCCGGTGCTGCTTTTTACCGGCGGGATTTGCGCCCGAAAACTTTCTTTTCCCGCCAAAGCGTGTTACAATAAACAGGAAATAATAGTTATAGGAGCAGTGCATGGAAACAACGCAAAAACAGATCGTACTGGGCATTCTGGCCCATGTGGACTCCGGCAAGACCACCCTCTCCGAGGCCATGCTCTACCGCGCCGGTGCTATCCGCAAGCTGGGGCGGGTGGATCACGGAGACGCCTTTCTGGATACCGACAGCTTGGAAAAAGCACGCGGCATCACCATCTTTTCCAAGCAGGCGCTGCTTACGGCGGGCAATACTGCCATCACCCTGCTGGACACCCCCGGCCATGTGGATTTTTCCACCGAGACTGAGCGCACCTTGCAGGTGCTGGATTACGCCGTGCTGGTGGTCAGCGGAACGGACGGCGTGCAGAGCCATACCGAAACGCTGTGGCGGCTGCTGCGGCGCTACCATGTGCCCACCTTTGTATTTGTGAATAAAATGGACTTGCCCGGCATGACCCGGGAACAGCTGCTTACCCAGCTGAATCACCGCCTTGGCGAGGGTTTTGTGGATTTTGGCGCAGAGCCTGCCGCCCGCAACGAGGCGCTGGCGCTGTGCGATGAGCAGCTGATGGAAAAAATGCTGGACGCGGGAACCTTGACCGATGCAGACATTATCCCCGCAGTTGCCCGGCGGCACGTTTTTCCGTGCTGGTTCGGGGCAGCGCTGCGGCTGGACGGGGTGGATGCACTTCTGGACGGGCTGGACCGCTACACCCGCCCCGCCCCGGCGCTGCACGCCTTTGGCGCAAGGGTATTCAAGGTGTCGCAGGACGAGCAGGGCACCCGCCTGACATGGCTGCGGGTCACCGGCGGGGAACTGAAGGTAAAGGCTCTGCTCTCTGGCGAAGCGGACGGTGAGCCGTGGGCAGAAAAGGCAAACCAGCTGCGGCTGTATTCCGGCGCAAAGTATACCCTGACTGAGACCATCGGCCCGGGACAGGTGTGCGCCGTGACCGGTCTGACCCATGCAAAGCCCGGCACCGGGCTTGGGGCAGAGCGGGACAGCGATGTGCCGGTGCTGGAACCGGTGCTCAGCTATCAGGTGCTGCTGCCGGAGGGCGCGGATGTGCACGCCGCACTGGGCAAGCTGCACCGGCTGGAGGAGGAAGAACCCCAGCTCCATGTGGTGTGGAACGAAAGCTTGGGCGAGATCCATGTGCAGCTGATGGGCGAGGTGCAGCTGGAGGTGCTGCGCAGCCTGCTGGCAGAGCGGTTCGGGCTGGAAGTGTCCTTTGGCCCGGGTGGCATTTTGTATAAGGAGACCATCACCGAGCCCATGGAGGGCGTAGGACACTACGAGCCGCTGCGCCACTATGCCGAGGTGCATCTGCTGCTGGAACCGCTGCCCCGGGGCAGCGGGATGCAGTTTGCCGCCGACTGCCGGGAAGAGGCTCTGGACAAAAACTGGCAGCGGCTGGTGCTGACCCATCTGGAAGAAAAGCAGCACCTTGGCGTTCTGACCGGCGCACCGCTGACCGATGTGAAAATCACCCTGCTTACCGGCAAAGCGCACCTCAAGCACACTGAGGGTGGCGATTTCCGGCAGGCTACCTACCGTGCCGTGCGGCAGGGGCTGATGCTGGCAAAAAGCCAGCTGTTAGAGCCGTGGTATGCCTTCCGGCTGGAAGTGCCGGTGGAGAATATCGGCCGCGCCATGAGCGATATCCAGCGCATGGAGGGCAGCTTTGACCCGCCGGAAAGCGGCGCGGAGACCGCCACCCTGACCGGCTTTGCGCCGGTATCCACCATGCGCAGCTACCCCATGGAGGTGGTCAGCTACACCCGCGGCAGGGGACACCTGAGCCTGACGCTGGACGGCTACCGCCCCTGCCACAACGCGCAGCAGGTCATTGCAGAGAGCGGCTATCAGCCGGAGCATGATCTGGAAAACCCCGCAGATTCCGTGTTCTGCGCCCATGGTGCCGGTTTTGTGGTGCCGTGGAGCGAGGTGCGCAGCCATATGCACGTTGAAAGCGGCTGGGGCAAGGCAAAGCCTGCCCGCCCGGAGGTGCAGGCTGCGCCCCAGCGCCGTGCCATGGCTTACCGCGCCACGCTGGAAGAGGATGCCGAGCTGCTCAAGATTTTTGAGCGCACCTACGGCCCCATCAAGCGGGACCCGCTGGCAGCGTTTCGTCCGGTGCAAAAGACCGAACGCCCGGATTTTGCCGCCGAACAGTGGGAAATTGCCCCGGAGTATCTGCTGGTGGACGGCTACAACATCATCTTTGCGTGGGACGAGCTGAATGCGCTGGCAAAGGAAAGTCTGGACGCCGCCCGCCATCGGCTGATGGACATCCTGTGCAACTATCAGGGCTACCAGAAGTGCGTGCTCATTCTGGTGTTCGATGCCTACCGCGTGCCCGGAAGCCCCGGTGCCATTGAGCAGTACCACAACATCCATGTGGTCTATACCAAGGAGGCCGAGACCGCCGATATGTTCATCGAGCGGGTCACCCACGAGATCGGCAAAAGCCGCCGCGTCCGGGTGGCGACCTCGGACGGCATGGAGCAGGTCATTATCCTTGGTCACGGCGCGCTGCGCGTGTCCGCCCGGATGTTTCACGAGGAAGTACAGAACGTGGAAAAGCAGATCCGTGCCCTTGTGCAGGGACAATCTTAAAATAATGATTCCGCTAGAAATGCCCACAGCAACGCGGAGGGCATTCAAATCGTTCCACTGGAGGTGCACCCATGGCTGTGGAAATTACCGAAGAATTTGTCTGGCAGAGCATCCCGCCCCGTGCCCGAGACAGCCATAAGGGCACCTTTGGCAGCGTGCTGGCGGTGGCGGGCAGTGCCTTTTACCGGGGCGCTGCCCTGCTGGCAGCCGAGGGCGCACTGCGCACCGGGGCGGGCATCGTTACCCTTGCCAGTGTGGAACCGGTGGTCAGTGCCGCCGTCACCCGCCTGCCGGAGTGCTGTCTGTGTCCCTGTAAGGAGGGCGCACAGGGCGGCATTGCGCCGGAAAATGTGCCACTGCTCCGGCGGCAGAAGGCTACCGTGCTGTTGCTGGGGCCCGGCCTTGGCGGCACAGCGCAAAGCGCTGCCCGGGCCGCCGAGACCCGTACGCTGGTGCAGCAGCTTCTGCCCGGCTTTGCCGGGGCTGCGGTGCTGGATGCGGACGGCTTGAACGCCGCTGCGCAGCTGCTGGCAGAGGGCAAACCCTTCCCGCACCCGGCGGGGGAGTTGGTGGTCACCCCGCACCCCGGCGAGATGGCGCGGCTGACCGGGTTTTCGGCGGCAGAACTTGCCGCCGACCGGGAGGGCATTGCCCTGCGGTATGCCAAGGCGTGGAACGCCGTGGTGGTGCTCAAAGGGGCACGCACTGTAGTGGCAAGCCCGGACGGGCGGGTGTGCGTGAACCCCACCGGCAATCCGGGGCTTGCCCGGGGCGGCAGCGGGGACGTGCTGGCTGGGATGCTTGCGGCGCTGCTGGCCTGCGGTCTGCCCGCTTACGAAGCCGCTGCCTGTGCGGTATACCTGCACGGTGCCGCCGCCGACCGCGCCGCCGCAAAGCGCGGCGAGTACGGGATGCTGCCGCACGATATCCTGCCGGAGCTGGGCGCACTGTTTGCGGAAAACCAGAGATAAACGAGAAAAGCGGCAGCTGCACAAAACACCGTGCAGCTGCCGCTTTTTGGGGTGAAACGATTTGGAATGCCCTCCGCGTTGCTCTGGGCATATTCAGCGGAATGATTATTATAAAAAGTGGTTCAGAAACGTCTGCGGACGTTTCTGAACCACTTTTTCACGCTAGGGGGCGTGATGGGAAACGGCAGTTACAGCGCTCGTTTCCTGCGGAAACAGTTGCGCTGTAATAGAACCATGCAGATTCAACCCGGTGAAAATGGAATGCAGAATGTCCGCCGGATTTACCGGAACTGGCTGAGATATTCCTCCACCGAGCGGGTCATCTCCTTGGAAAAATCGGAGTTATACTTGCGGTTGCAAAAGGCGGTGCACCACTGCTCAAAGGGCGCGTTGCCAGCCTTGTAGCCAAAGGTGTCCCGCAGCTCTGCACCGTCCATGGTACGGTAGCCGTTTTCGTGCACGATGTGCTCCATGGCGCAGCGCTGGGGCTTTACGCGGTCTTTCTGCTGCTGGGTGGGCCAGCCGAACACCAGCATCACCGCCGGGAACACATAATCCGGCAGGTGCAGCAGGCTGCGCTGGGTTTCGCAGTTCTCCATGATATCCCCGATGTAGCACGAGCCGATGCCAAAGCTTTCGGCGGCGACTACGGCGTTCTGGGCGGCAATGGCGGCATCCGTGACTGCCAGCATCAGATCACCCACACCCGGGGTGCGGGGCGTGCAGCCAACTTCTAAGTAGGCGTCGTACCACTTTTTGCAGTCGGCGCAGAACACCAGCACCAGCGGTGCTTTGGCAATAAAGGGCTGGTGGTCACAGCTTTCAGCCAGCGCTTCCTTCAGTGCCGGGTCGGTGATGTCTAAAATGGTATACAGCTGCTGACAGCCCGCAGAGGGCGCCTGTGCGGCAGCTTCTAAAATGGCCTGCTTCATCTCGGCAGGAATGGGCTTTTCTTCATACACCCGCACCGACTTGCGGTCGAACAGGCTTTGCAGGATAGGGTTGCGCTCGGTCATGGGAACACCTCCGTGTTGTGTTTATTCATAGTCGATGGGCAGGGTGGGCAGGCCGTTCAGTTCCAGCCCGGCGGTGTGCCCGGCAATGTACTGGTAGTAGCCCTGTGCCGCGATCATCGCGCCGTTGTCGCCGCAGAACTTCAGTTCCGGCAGGTAGACCTTTGCACCCAGCTTCTGGGCACCGTCATTCACCAGCTGGCGCAGACGGCCGTTGGCGGCTACGCCGCCGGCAAGGCACACCTGTTTTGCACCGGTATCGGCAGCGGCAAGCAGCAGTTTTTCGGCCAGAATGCCCGCAATGCGCTCCTGAAAGCTGGCAGCAAGGTCGGGTACATTCACTTCCTCGCCCTTCATCTGTGCCTTGTTCACCTCGTTGAGTACGGCGGTCTTTAAACCGGAAAAGCTCACGTTATATTTGCCCTCCACATGGGGCACCGGCAGACGGTAGGCCTTGGGGTCGCCGGTCTTGGCGGCAGCGGCTACGCTGGGGCCGCCGGGGTAGGGCAGACCCAGCGTGCGGGCTACCTTGTCAAAGGCTTCGCCCGCAGCATCGTCTACGGTATGACCCAGAATGTGGTAGTGGGTGTAGTCCTGCACTTCTACGATATGGCTGTGCCCGCCGGACGCCACCAGACACAAAAAGGGCGGCTTGAGTTCCGGGTGGGTCAGATAGAGCGCAGCGATGTGGCCCCGCAGATGGTGCACCGGCACCAGCGGCTTGCCCGCCGAGTAGGCCAGCCCTTTGGCAAAATTTACGCCCACCAGCACCGCGCCGATAAGCCCCGGCGCAAAGGTGACAGCCACAGCGTCCACGTCCTCCATGGTCTTACCGGCGTCCAGCAGAGCTTTTTTGACCGTAGCACTGATAAATTCGCAGTGGCGGCGGCTGGCGATCTCCGGCACAACGCCGCCGTACAGCGCCTGCTCCTTGACGCTGGTGGAGATGACGTTGCTCAGCAGATGCCGCCCGTCCTCCACCAGAGCGGCGGCAGTTTCGTCACAAGTAGACTCGATTCCGAGAATGATCATTTTAGTGTGCCTCCAGCCAGTTTTTGCCTGCGTGCACATCGGTGCTCAGGGGCACCGCGTACTGCACGCAGCCTTCCATTTCCTCCCGCAGGATGCGGGCAGCCTGCTCGGCCTCCGCCTCCGGGGCCTCCACGATCAGTTCATCGTGGACGGTCAAAATCAGGCGGCTTGCCATTTTTTCGTCCCGCAGGCGCTTCCACACCCGCACCATGGCCAGCTTGATCACGTCCGCAGCGGTGCCCTGAATGGGGGTGTTGCGTGCCATGCGCTCGCCGCTGGCGCGCACATTGAAGTTGGTGCTGGCCAGCTCCGGCAGGGTGCGGCGGCGGCCGAACAGGGTGGATACATAGCCGTTTGCCTTGGCATCCGCGATGGTCTTGTCCATATAGCCGCTCACGCTGGGGAAGGCCGCCAAATAGTTCTTGAGGAAGGCATCGGCTTCCTTCACGGTCACGCCGATATCCTTGGAAAGGCTGTACGCGCCCTTGCCGTACATGATGCCAAAGTTGATGGCCTTGGCAGAGGAGCGCAGCCGTGGCGTCACCTCGCTCTGCGGAATGCCGTAGATCTTGGCGGCGGTGCTGCGGTGGATATCCTCACCGTTCAAAAAGGCCTGCTGCATATGCGCGTCCCCGGTGATATGCGCCAGAATGCGCAGCTCGATCTGGCTGTAATCCGCGTCCACCAGCACGCAGCCCGGCTTTGCA
>UMDV01033355.1_pt1 | contig 13993 bp, 10 predicted proteins | sample 1964571 | NCBI WGS metagenome assembly UMDV01 (sample SAMEA4836002, study PRJEB28245) | human gut metagenome | biome: gut microbiome; material: fecal sample | place: Denmark | collected 2008 | reverse complement strand
CAGCCGGTTGCGCAGGTTCTTGGCCTTGCCAACGTAGATGACGCGCCCCTCGCCGTCACGCCACTTGTATACGCCCGGCTGCGCGGGAATGTCGGAGGTTTTCGGACGGAACAGGTCGCGAGTATCCCCCAACAGGGGCGCGCCGTTCTTGTTCACTCCCCTGCCGTCGGATTGGGTGCCGGCGTCCGATACTGCGGTTTCCCGTAACGCATCCGCCGTTTTGCGCCACACGTCCGGACTGTGTCGTTCGAAATCAGTCACAGCATATCCCTAAGGAACTTGCCCGTCCACGACTGTTCGCATTGCGCGACCTGCTCCGGCGTGCCTTCGGTGACGATGGTGCCGCCGCCGTCACCGCCTTCCGGCCCCAGATCGATGATCCAATCCGCGGATTTGACCACGTCGAGATTGTGCTCGATGACGATGACGGTGTTGCCCTTGTCCACCAATCCCTGCAATACGAGCAGCAGTTTGCGTACGTCCTCGAAATGCAGGCCGGTGGTCGGCTCGTCGAGGATGTACACGGTTTTGCCGGTGGAACGCCGTTGGAGTTCCGTCGCGAGTTTCACGCGCTGCGATTCGCCGCCGGACAGCGTCGGCGCCGGCTGGCCGAGCCGGATATAGCCGAGACCGACCTGCACCAGGGTGTCCAAGTAACGCGAGATGGACGGGTACGCCTTGAAGAACTGCGCGGCCTCCTCGATGGGCATGTTCAGCACGTCGGCGACCGATTTGCCGTTGTACTTCACTTCGAGAGTCTCGCGGTTGTAGCGCTGGCCGTGGCATTCCTCGCAGTCCACGTACACGTCCGGCAGGAAGTTCATTTCGATTTTCAACGTGCCGTCGCCGTGGCATGCCTCGCAGCGGCCTCCCTTGACGTTGAACGAGAACCGTCCGGGACCATAGCCGCGCACCTGCGCTTCGGGCGTCTTGGCGAACAGCGTGCGGATTTTGTCCCATACTCCCGTATAGGTGGCGGGATTGGAACGCGGAGTGCGGCCGATCGGATTCTGGTCGACGTGGATCACCTTGTCGCACTGGTCCACGCCTTCCACGCGCGTGTGCTTGCCGGGCACGATGCGCGCGCCGTTCAGCTTGTCCGCAAGCACCGGATAAAGGATCTGGTTGACCAGCGTGGATTTGCCGGAACCGGACACGCCCGTCACGCAGGTGAACACGCCCAGCGGGAAATTGACGTTCAGGTTCTTGAGGTTGTTCTCGCGGGCTCCGACCACGCGCAGCTGCTTGGTCTTATGCGTCTTGCGGCGTGCGGCGGGCACTTCGATCTTCCGTCGGCCGGCGATGTAGTCGCCGGTGATGGAGCGTGGCGCTTCGGTGATTTTTCTGGCGGGGCCGGAATACACGACCTCGCCGCCATGTTCGCCGGCGCCCGGACCGATGTCGATGACCCAGTCCGCGTTTCTGATGGTGTCCTCGTCATGTTCGACGACGATCAGCGTGTTGCCGAGGTCGCGCAAATGATGCAATGTGCCGATCAGCCGTTCGTTGTCACGCTGATGCAGGCCGATGGATGGTTCGTCCAGCACATACATGACGCCCACCAGGCCGGAGCCGATCTGGGTGGCCAGTCGGATGCGCTGCGCCTCGCCGCCCGACAGGGTCTTCGCCGCACGCGACAACGTCAGATAGTTCAGGCCGACATCGTTGAGGAAGCCGAGGCGTGCGCGGATCTCCTTGACGACTTCGCCGGCTATCTGCGCGGCCGAGCCTTCGAGTTCTAGGCCGTTGATCCATGCGAGGCTCCGTTCGGCGGACATGTCGCACACGTCCGCGATGGACTCGTCGTCCACGGTGACGGCAAGCACTTCCGGACGCAGACGCCGCCCATGGCACGCCTGGCATGGCACCTCGCGCATGTACGACTCGTAATACTGCTTCATCTGGTCGGAATCGGTTTCGTCATGCCGGCGCATCAACGTGCGCACCACGCCTTCGAAACCGGTGGAATACTCGCGCATGCGACCCCAACGGTTGCGGTACGAGACCTGCACCTTGAAATCGCGGCCATACATGATGGCGTCGCGCGCGTCCTTGGGCAGATCCTTCCAAGGCGTGTCCAGGTCGAAGCCCATCTCATCGCCGAGTCCCTCAAGCACATGGCGGTAGTATTCGCCGGTGCCTTTGGTCATGCCCCACGGTTCGATGGCGTTCTCGTTCAGCGTCTTGTCCGGATCGGGAATGACCAGTTCGGGGTCGATTTCCAGCTTGTATCCGATACCCGTGCATTCAGGGCAGGCGCCATACGGCGCGTTGAAGGAGAAGGTGCGCGGTTCGATCTCGTCGAGTTCCAGCTGATGGCCGTTCGGGCAGGCGCGTTTCTCGGAGAACGGCTTGCGACGGTCCGGATCCTTCTCGTCCAAATCGACGAAATCGGCGACGACCACGCCTTTGGAAAGCTTCAACGCCGTTTCGATGGAATCGGTCAGACGCTGGCGGATACCGTCCTTGACCACCAGACGATCCACCACCACTTCGATGGTGTGCTTCTTCTGCTTGGCGAGCTTGATGTCATCGGACAATTGCCGCATCTCACCGTCGATCAGCGCACGCGCGTAACCATCGCCACGCAGCAGTTCGAGCAGATCCTCGAATTCGCCCTTGCGGCCGCGCACGACCGGCGCGAGAATCTGGAAACGCGTGCGTTCCGGATACTTCAGCAACGTGTCCACCATCTGCTGCGGTGTTTGCGCGCTTACCAGGGCGCCGCATTCCGGACAATGCGGAATGCCGGTGCGGGCGAACAGCAGTCGCAGATAATCATAGATCTCGGTGATTGTGCCGACCGTCGAACGCGGATTGCGGTTCGTGGTCTTCTGGTCGATCGAAACCGCGGGGCTCAGCCCCTCGATGAAGTCGACGTCCGGCTTGTCCATCTGCCCCAGAAACTGGCGCGCGTACGCCGACAGCGATTCGACATACCTGCGCTGGCCCTCGGCGAACAGCGTATCGAACGCCAACGAGGATTTGCCCGAACCCGACAGGCCGGTGAACACCACCATGCGGTTGCGAGGAAACTCCAAGTCCACGTTCTTGAGATTGTGCTCGCGAGCGCCTTGGATGGTGATTTTGAGGTCGTTGGGTAGGTGGGTGAGGTCTGCTATGAGTGAGTCGCCTGTCGTTTTCATGGGGGCTTTTTTGATTTCGCGTGTGAGGAATGCGTCGCTGGTGAGTACGCGTTCGACCACGACTTCGTTGTGTGTCGTGTTGTTGCGTTTGGTTGTCATGGTGTTCTTCCGCTTGGTGTTGCCTGTTCTGTTGTATAGGATAGCGTATTTTTGTTGTGGTTTCGAACAGGTGTTCTATTTGGTGTTGTTGTTTGGTATGTCGTTGCCGGGTATGTCGATTGGCCAGTGGTGTTGGTCGTGCAGGATGGTTGTGGCGTCGCGTATGGGGATGCGTTCCTGTTCGATGCGTAGGTATTGGATGTCTGTTCCTGTGCAGAGTGTTTCGTAGAGTTTGCGTTCTTCGGTGGTGAGTCCGGGTGTGGGTTGTGGGGTTTGTGTGGTGAGGGGTTTGTTTTTGGCGTCGAGTTGGGTGCCGTATTGTTCGTATGTCCGGTATGCGGTGGTGTCCATCAGTATGGATGTGCATGGGATGCCGGTGGCGCGTAGTTTGGAGAGGATGTCGAGTCCGTTGGCGTCCATGTCGCCCCAGTAGATGATGTTGGGGATGGTGGTGAGCCATGGCAGGAGTGTTGTGATGTGTGATGTTGCGGCGTATCCGTTGCCGAGGATGCAGATGGCGTGTTCGACGGTGGGCATGGCCTGGTAGGTGTCTTTGTTTTCGATGATGATGGCGTGTTCGATGTCGGTTGGCTGGTTGCGGACCCATGGTTGGGTGACGATGAGGTCGGGTTGGTCGTGGTGTTCGGCGTCCATGAGGCGTAGTCGGAGTTCGTTCGGGCGTTCCTGGAAGGTGAGGTTGTCTTGTCCGGTGAGCTGGCATATCGCTTTGCGGCGTTGGGAGTTGGGTGCGCCGAGCCATTTGGCGCTGAATCCTGGGATGGGCGCCATGCGTGGGGTCATGGTGTGGCAGTCGTGGTTTGCGAAGTAGTGGGCGGCTTGGATGACGAGGTGGAAGTCGGTGTCGTCGTGGTCTTTGAGGGTTTGGCGACGTTCATGGCGTTCGCCGGTTCGAGGCCGAATTCTTTGGCGAGCGCGCTCATGCGGTCGTGTTCGCGTAGGTAGCGTTCGCGGGTTTGTTTGGTGGCGATGCGGAGGGCGGTGTCGAGGTCGGGTATGGTCACGGAGTCGATGAGCGGGCTTTTTTGTTGGATGAGTCCGCTGGAGACGATTTTGGTTTTCTCGCTGGTTTCGCAGTGGTGTTGCCGCGCCCAGTCGCGGATGGTTTCGTTTTGGGCGCGGATTTGGTTGTAGTGCTGCTCCAGTTCGGCTTGTTTGGGCAGTCGGATGGTTTTGCGCAGCGGCCAGGATTCGTCGGTGTCGTACATGTGCCTGGTGAGGTGGGCGTCGACGTATTCGTCGAGTTTCCGGCGGATGTCCGTTTCGCCTGTGGTGTCTCTGGCCGCTGCCATATTATGCCTCCGTCGCGGGTTGCGTCTGCTCGACGGTGGCGTCTTGTGTTTCGGCTTGCGTTGCCGGCTCGCGGTCGAGCTCCTGCAGGTACGAGTTGCCGGTTGCGGGATCCTTGTATGCCACGTACGCTTTGTCTGCGATGCTGAGGATCTCGGCGGTTTTGCTTTCCGGCGCGGATACGATGATCTGGAAGCCGAGGCGCGGCAGCACGGTCAGGGCGCGTTTCGTGTAGCGTCCGTCGGCTTTGATGAGGGCTTCGTCCAGGAACAGCGTGGTGTAGGTGGGCTTGCCGGTCAGGTCGCCGCCGAGCAGGTAGATCAGGGCCGCGCCGTAGACGAACGAGGTGAGTTCCTGCAACGCGCCGCCGGACTTGCCGCCGGTGGAGCTGATGCGTTCGTCGGGCAGATCGTTATGGTGCACGATCGCGTAGAACGAGCTGCGCACGCGTGGATCGAGGTTGCGCGCACCGTATTCCTTGATGCCGTTCGTGTCGCGGATCTGGCCGAGTTCCGCCTGGAGCCTGCCGATGAACGTTTCGCAGCCTGCGAACGCCTTGCGCGTCTCCATGGGATTGCTGCGCGCGTTGCGTGTCCAATCGTCGAGCTTCGACATGATGCGGCCCAACGAGGATTTGAACTGCCGGTCGATCGGGTGGAAGTCCACGTGGAGCGAGAGCCTGCCGCCGCGGGGGCCGAACTGTTGGCCTTTGAGCATGCCGTTGATGCGGTCGAGCTGCTCCCTGACGTTCTCCTCGTCGGTGTTGAACGCGCGGTTGAGCTGTTGGAAGCTCATATACAGCTTTTCGACGCTGTTCGCATACTCCTCGTCGGTCGCGGCGCGGGTGACGAGCATGTTGAGGTTCTTGAGCTCGTCAAGGAAATACGGATAGTCCTCCACGCTCGCCATGACGGTGTCGCCCTCCGTGGAATGGTGCTTCAGATAGTCGCCCATGGCGCGTTCCGTGTCGGCGCGCAATTGGACGGCACGCTCGTCGATCTGCTGGAGTCTCGCACGCACGGTGTTGCCGATTCTGCGCAGCACGCGCACGTCGAACGGCGCCGTCCCCTCACGGTCGAAACCGCCGGCGATGCGCTGCGGCCGTTCCTGCGGACGCGACGTGTCGAAACAGGTCTCATACGTGTCGGCCAGCAGATTCGACACCATGTCGGACAATGCGGCATCGTCGAAATCGGAGTCGCCATGCATGTCGAGCCATGCCTGTTCGGCCTGGACGGCATGCTGCACGTTTTCCAATTCCGCTTCGGCACGGTACCTGTTCTTGCCCTCGTCGTCCTTCTGCCGTAGCAGCTGTTTCAACTCGTCCTGCAATTGTGCCAGTTCCGGATCGCTTTCGATCCGTTCGATCTGCAGACGGATCCGTTCCGCCTTCGTCTCGAGCCCGTCCACGTCGATCTTGCCCCATGGCAGATCCGCGACGGTCAATGCGAGCTCATGCTCGTCCTGCAGCAGAGTCATGGCGTTGGCCATCTGCCTGCCGCGGCGGTCGGCGTCCTCCAACGCCCGTTCCGCCCCGTCAAGCTGGCGTTCCAATTCGGCCAGATACCGTTCGTTCACGAAGCCGATGACCTGACGCAGGCCTTTGACGCCATGGAATCCACGGTCGCCGGATTTGATCTGCCCGTCGACCTGCACCTGCCGTTCGGCCCGGTCCATGTCGTCGATCGCCTCCACGCAACGCGCGTCGAACCGTTGCGACGCGGTCTGCTCCTTCAACCATCCGACGAACGGCGAATCCTCCTTGTACCGCAGCTTCGACGACATCCACCCCTCGTTGCAGGCCGAATCGTATTGCGCGTCGGTATCGACGAAACGCCAGGCACGCCGCGTCATACGCGTCGGATCGATCGCGCTGACCTTCGCGGCGAACCCCTGCTCATGCCGCTTGTCCACGAGAATGGTCTGCGCGATGGGCGCGTACGTGACGTCCATCGCCAGACGCCATTGCTCGTCCCCCTCGTCCACGTCCATCAGTTCGGCCACGTACGGCAGTTCCGTCTCGTCCAAGCCAGTCGCCCGTGCGATGAGCGTGCGCGCATGGTCCATGTCGTCGCTGATGCGCGTCCTGTGTTCGATCTTGCGCCGGTAATCCTGCCTCAACAGGTCGCGTTCGCCCTGCCGGGCGTGACGTTCCACCACCATCCGCTGGTATTCGGATCGCGCGTCTTCCAAACGCTTGTCGTACGTATCGAGCGACAAGGCGAGCGCGGCGCATTTGGCGTTCCATGTCTGCTCGTCGGCGGGGAGTCTGCCTTCGACGCGTTCGAACCGTTCGGCGATGGCGTGCCGTTGTCTGCGCGCCTCGTCGGCGTCCTGGCGTGCGCGTTCGAAGTCCTTGCCGAGCTGCTGCAGGCTGCCGCCGTCGATGCCGTTCATGCGTTCTTTGACGGCTTCGATTTGCGTGTCGAGTTCGTCGATGCGCTGCTGAGACCGGTCGATGGCGTCCTGGGATTCCTTGGCTTTGCGTTGCGCCGATGGCAGTCCGGCGCGTACTTCGCTGGCCATGCGCGACCATGTCCATGCGGCGAGCGTCGTCTCGCCTTGCTCGCGGTCGGGGTCGATGGGCGTGTATTCGCGGCGTTCGCTGGCTTGTTTGGCGTATTCGCCGTAGCGGGCTTGTATGTCCTGCAGGATGGCGACGCGTTCCATTTTGTCTTCCATGCTGTGGAAGTTCTCGCTGAACCGGTTGTAGTCGTCGACGGTTTCGCGGGCGAGCCGGATGGATTCGGGCACGTCGAGCACACCCTGTTTGAAGATGTCGTCGAGTTTGGAGGGCGCGTCGGCGGATTGGATCTTGTGCAGGAGCCTGCATGCTTCGGCGCTTAGGCCCATGTCCTGCCAGATGGAGGCGTGGAACGCCTGCGCGTTGACGTGCGTCGTGCATCCTGGGTAGGTCTGTTCCATCAGTCCTCGCGTGAATGACGTGTCGCGGTGCCGGTCCATGAGGCGCGGGTCGATGGTCTGGTTCCAGGTGACGTATTGGCGGCGCAGTCCGTCCGGCCCGTCGCCTGCGGTCAGGTAGAGGAATTTTGCGCAGGACAACAGTCCGCCGTCGCTGCGGTTCGCGTATGTGTCGACGATCGCGCCCCAGATGTTCTGCGGGGTGCCGTCCGCGTCCCTGCCGCGCAGGAAGATCGGGGTCTCACCGTTTTCGCCGTCGCTGATGCCGATCATGCCGCGCAGGTACGTGTAGTCGTTGCGTTCCGAACGTCCCGAATTCGACGCCTTATTGTAGGGGGTGCCGGATGGGTAGAGCAGCGAGATCTGCGCGTCGACGAGCGTGGATTTGCCCGATTCGCTCGCGCCGGCGAGCAGGGTCACCGGCATCGCATCGTCCATGGACGGGCGGAACACGTGGTAGCCGCCGTAGGAGCCCCAGTTGACGATCTGCCGGCTTTGCAGCATCCAACGGTCGGAAACGATTTTCATACCGTCTTCCATCAGTGTTTCCCCCCATCAAAAGCGTCATCGGCCGAATCGAAATCGAACGCGTCCTGCTCGACGCCGGACGAAACCGTCCCGGTCGAATCGGAAGTATCGCCACCATCCGCGCCGATGGACGAATCGTCATAACCATCGCCATCCGCGTCTTTCATACCATCGCCGTCCGTATCATCGGAGCCGAGCCACCGGTCGGCGAGCTTCTGGTCGAGCACCATCGGCACCAATGGCGTGAGCACGTACATGTTCTCGTCCCCCGTTTCCGCGAGATACCCGTAGGTGCGCATGCGCGAGATGACGGACGTGATCTTCTTCGCCGTGCCCTCCTCGTCGTTGCTGGCCGTGAGGAAGCCCGCTCCCGTGGCGAGCAGCGCGCGGATGTCGTCGAAGCTGATGAGCCAGTCGCCCGGCTTCGTCTTCTGGTTCTCGTACTCCAGCACCTTGATGCGCAGGGCCGCGAGCGTGGCGGCCTCCTCGCGGGTGAGGCTCACACGCGTCTTCAACGAGCGGATGTTCGTCTCCGCGTCCGTGACCGGCGACGCGTACATGATCCGGTATTTCGTGTTGTCGACCAGTCTGAGCATGTCGTTGTTCAACGACCGTTCCACGGCCTCACGGTACTGGCACGCCCTGTCGTACAGGCTGCCGTCGATGTAGCGTTCGCGTTTCAGCGCGATCGCGGCCATACGCGCCTCAAGAGGCATGTCTCCCGTATCCCCGTCGAACAATGCCGGCCTGTCCCTCGTCATATCCGGCCCTTCGGACGGCATGCCGGATTTCGGGCCTGTCTCCTCTTCGATGCCGATGCCAGTGTCGAATCCGTCGGTGTTGTCCGTCATGCTCATCCCTCCTCGATGATCTCGTCAAGCGCCGCCTCGGTGGTGAGGATCGGCCTGGTGCGCCACACGCGCTCGCCTCCGTCGATGGATACGCAATGCCATGCCACGGTTGCCGGTCCGTCCTGCGTGCGTAGGGCGCTTAGGAAGCCGATCAGCTCGCTTTCGCGCCGTTCCTCCCGGGGCAGCCGGTTGAAGCTCGCCGCGAAATCCACGAACCTGCCGTCCGCCGTTTTGACCGGATCGCGCCTGATGAGTCCGATCATGTGCGTCAGCCGCGGGCCGCACATCTCGACCATGGCCTTCAGGTCCGGCGCGTCGACGTTCGTCGAAGGCGCGTCGTCCAATCCGGCCGTGGCCGCGCGCGCCATCGATTTCGCGGGCCTGGACGGCAATGCCTGGAATTGCGCCGTGCCGGTGTCCGTACGGTATGGGCGTTCGTCCGAGCCGGGGTGCGTCTTCGCGTCGTCGCTGGCCCGCACGAACAGTCTATGGAGCTTGTCGAGCATGGTGCGGTAATGCGTGTCGGTCTGCTGGCGCACCAGACGGCTCACCGCCTCGTCGGATATGCGGATCTGCCGGCGCACGTCCTCGATGCCCTCGTAGATGCGTTTGAGTTCGGCGCGTACCTGGGCGAGCAGGATGCCGGGCTCGCCCTCGAGATACGGGTTCTGGGCGATGTCTCGCACCGCCTCGTCGATTTCGCGGCGTCCCTCGTCAGTGACGATCACCTGGAACGCGTCCTCGAAACGCCGGCCGCTGTCGGATTCGTGGAACGACCTGTGGTATTCGTCATGGTAGGTGCCGAGCGCCTGCTCCACGCTGATGGAGCCCGACTGCATGCTTCGGCGCAGATTGTCGCCGTTGTCGCGTTCCTCGAGCGCCAGTTCGCGCAGGTCGATCGGCACGCCGCGCAGCGTGTTGTGGATGACGCCGATGATGTCGCCCACCTGCTGCGAGGTGAGCTTGTCCAACGTGTCGCTGTGCTTCAATTCGTCGATCTGCTTTTGCCGCTCCTCGATGTCGCGTTCGAGCAGGCGGATGCGTTCGCGGGGGTCGGCGGTCAGCTGCATGCGCGCATGCTCGATCTCCATGATGATGCTGTTGGCCTGCGCGCCGGACAGCGCTTTCGTGGTGTCCTCGAGCCGGTCGAGCGCCTCGATCGCACGGTGGGCGCGCGCCGTGAGACGGTACAGGTAGCGGTGGGCTGCGACGTCGAGCGAATTGGCGAGCCAGGCATAGTCGCCTTCGCCTTCCTTCGTCAGCTGCTGCAGGATCGTGTGCGCGGCTTCCGCGGACGTCTGCCCTTCCTTGGGCGTGTAATCGCCCGTTTCCGCAAGTCGGGTCAGACTGCGGGAGAACCGTTCCTCGACGATCTCGCGTGGCAGCTCGCCGGTGAGCGGGTCGAACGTGGAGCGCAGCAGCGCGACGTACAGCATGGAATTGCCGCGCAGCAGCAATCGCAGCACCCCGGTCTCATACACGGGCCGGAGCCGTTCCATTTCCCGTCTTACATCCGCCAACGGCGTCCCGTCCTTCCCTTAGCCACAAGTTTCCCGATGCGCATCCATTGTAAGATAGCATGTCCGTTTTCCCGTGATCGCGGCGGGAAAACCGTCCGGCGCGAACGTCATTTGAAGATGACGTAGCGGCACAGCAGGAAGCCCCAGACCGCCTGCATGCCCATGGTGACGATCTTGACCGCCATGGTGGGCCAGCCGAGCAGTCCGGGGATCCAGGCCATCATCAGGTTGGAGAACAGCAGGTTCCAGCAGTACATGGCCACGAACATGGCTATCGAACGCGCGTAGTTCGACGAGGATTTGAATGTGACGTTGCGGTTCATGACGTAGTTGAATGAGCCGGAGCAGAAGACGGCCACGGCATTCGCCAGACGGAACGGCAGGCCGGCCAGCTGAAGCACGGCGAACACGCCGAATTCCACGAAGGTCTGCATGGTCGAAACGCCGCCATAGCTGAACAATTGTCTGACGATGCCGTTTTTCGGTTTTCCGTCCGTCGGCATGCGGTCTCCTCCCGGTCGTCTCAAACGCTACGGCTGGAAAGCATAGTCACACATGTGGCTACGGACGCGCCGGAGGCGTTTCGGCCCGGCGGAATGAAAAAACGGAAGGACGCCCCTTCCGGAGTTTCCGGAAGAGGCGTCCCCCACGTTTTCGGATCGTGTCCGCTCAGATGCTCATCGCCATGAGCTGGGCCGCATACTCCTCCACAAGCTCGCTGTCGCGCTCCGCCCAGGAATGGCTGGCGGAATCGTCCGGCACGAAAGTGGTGTCGATGTCGATGTTCTCGTTCATTTCCTTAATACCTCCGTTCGTCCCACTTGCCCCCGGCGACATTGCCGACTTTCATGGAACAGGCAAAAGTCTGGACCATAAACGCGTTCGATGCAAGAGCGTGTTCACATCGTGGTCAAACGTTTTTCCTCCACGCGTACATGCCGTGTCTCCGGCGTGAAGACGATACGATGGAGGCATCCCTGCCACCAACCAAAGAAGGACGATGATGAGCGACGAACGCAATGAGGCCGAACCGATCGAACTGGGATACATCGAGGACCTCGGGGACATGATTTCCGTTCAGGAGGGGTCCACCGTGTCCCGCACCGTCATGCAGAAGGCCGGAGGCAACGTGGTGCTGTTCTCCTTCGACACGGGCGAGGAGCTCAGCGAGCATACGGCCGCGATGCCGGTGTTCGTGCAGACGCTGAAGGGACGGCTTAAGGTGACGGGCAACGGCAGGACCGTGGAGCTTGTTCCGGGAGGCCTGGCCTACTTTCCCACCCGCATCCCGCACGCGATATACGCCGAGGAGCCGTCCGTCATGATGCTGACGATGGTCACGCCGGCACGCGACAACATCGGCGACTGAAAAAACAAGACCGCCGGCATCGGATTCCATTGGATTCGACGGTGCCGGCGACTGCCGGAAATACAAGAAAAGCTCCCTCCCGGGAGCTTTCGTTTTGTGGAGCGGACAACGGGACTCGGACCCGCGGTCTCAACCTTGGCAAGGTTGCGCTTTACCAACTAAGCTATGTCCGCATGTTTTCCACCTTGGTGGGCAACGAATTGAAAATATACAGGAGCGTCCGCCATCGCGCAAGCCCGGCGTGTCGCGTTTTTGCGGCGCCGGACTCGCGGCAGCTCCGCACGACGGTCAGACATAGTCGTACGGCATGCGCTTTTTAACGCGCCAGAACACGATAAGCGCGATGCCGAAGAGCAGCGCGTAGAAGCCACGGTCCGTCCACAATCCGTAGACCGCGCAATACAACACCAACGCGCGTAACGTATAGAACACGATCCTGCGCATGCCGGAACGCTCCCTGGTCTCCACCGTCATGCGCGTGAAACCGCCGCCCAACGTGCGGCCGGCGCGCCTCCACGGAATGATCCCTTCGAACAGGACGAACATGACGATGGTGGCCACGGCGGAGACGGCCGCATTGACGTTGTTCGCGCGGTTCACATCGAACAGCACGCCAACCAGATAGATAAGCGCCGTGACGGACAGCGACGCCGTTTCGACAAGGAACAGGTCGATCGCGAGCGCCACGCAGCGGCGCACGAAGCCTGGCTCGGTGGTGATGGCGTCTTCATCGATGCGCTGTTGGGGTAGGAAGTGGGTGACAATGCTTCCCATGGCGTAGCCGAGTATGCCGCCGAGGGTGTTGGTGATGAGGTCGTCGACGTCGAATAGGCGGTAGGCGCATGGATAGATGCCCCAGATGCCGGTCAGCTGGGTGGTTTCGATGAGCAGCGAGGTGAGGAACATGGCCGGCAACGCCGTGACGAATTTCCAGCGGAAGACGCGTTTCATGAAGTAGCCGAGCGGTAGGAAGAACACGACGTTCATGGCCAGTTGCATGACGCCTGTGATGCCGTCGGTTCGGATGTCGTGGATGAATTCGAATGGGTTGAGTTGTGGCCTGAGATGGTGGGCGGCGCAGTAGGTGGCCGGGTTTTCTGGCATTGGGTACATGGTGAAGCATGCGAGCGCGATGAGGTAGAGCACCACGAGATATGCGGTCAGTGCGGAGGTGAAGCGTAGCCGGTTATCGCGGTGGTAGAGCAGTGCGAGCACGGGCAGGGTGAGCAGGAGTGAGAGGAATGGCCAGATTGCGATGGCGAGCGCGAATGGCTTGCTGAAGTAGAGGACGTATGACATGGCCGGTTTCCTTTGCTGGGCGTGTGGGATGCGCGTGGTGTGTGCGTGGGTTTCGTTTCCGTTGTTGGTTTCAACGGTAGTACGGCTGGTCGTGTCCGTGGCATCGTCCGTCGTATTCATTCCTTGGCGTAAATGTTGGGGTGACTCATCCTCTGGTATGAGATGGCCCGGCGTGTTTCTTCGTGTCTTTTTCCTCTTGCTTTTTCCGTTGGATTGCTTGGCGTCTGATCCGCGCGGAACCGATTTCGGACATCGTCTTCGCCGTCACCGCGGGAATCCTGTTCATGGCGTTCACGCCGAAACTGCTCAGCGAATAACGGAAGCTCCCGCCTTCCACGCGGAAGGCGGGAGCTCTTATGGGAAGACTAAGGCGGATTTTAAATCCGAGGAATAGTCACCTTTTTGGCACCGGTCATGTAATGCCAGAAATCTTCCGTCCCCGGAATAAGGTCATGCAGAACGCCTGATGTTTTTTCGACCGCTACGCTCGGTGTGCCCGGCACCGGATGGTCATCTGTTGAAGACGCGAAATCGAGTCCGATGATTCACGCATCGGCACTCTCCGCGGCACCAATCGCCTTCATTCCAGGATATTCGGCGAGAACGAGATTGATGGCATCGGCCAATATCATCTGACCCTCCTTGCAGCATTCCAGTACTGATTCGTCGGATTCGGCTTTATACGCTTTATACGCGTCAAAACGTCACCGTCCATATTCAAATACCATGAGTCGTTTGCCGATCTCGTTTGCGGAGCGGGGGAATCATTCCGCCTGTTTGACGCGTTCCATCGTAGTATCCGTTGAAGGGCGTTCTTGTTGGTCTTGGTATCCATTCCTCTTATCACGTTTCCGCTGTATGCTTTAGGGAAAGCTGTTATGTGGGAGGATCATGCGGACCACGAAAAGCAAGAAACCCATCACCGTCGTATCGGTATGCGTCGCCGCCGTG
>UMDV01009463.1_pt1 | contig 14099 bp, 9 predicted proteins | sample 1964571 | NCBI WGS metagenome assembly UMDV01 (sample SAMEA4836002, study PRJEB28245) | human gut metagenome | biome: gut microbiome; material: fecal sample | place: Denmark | collected 2008 | reverse complement strand
CCGCCGCCACGCTGCTGCCGTCCAGAGCCGGTGGCACGGTATAGCTGATTTTTCTCATAGGGATAACAAACCGGCAGATGTAGGTGCACATCTGCCGGTGTAAGTTGGTTTGGGATTATTCTACTGGTACGATCCAGCCCATATCGTCGGCCTGCTTGCCGAACTGAATACCGGTCAGGGTGTCATACAGCTTTTGGGTCACTTCGCCGATCTCGCCGTTGTTGATCACTTCGCTGTCGCCCTCATAGGTCAAACCGCCAACGGGGCTGATCACGGCTGCGGTGCCGGTGCCAAAGACTTCTTCCAGCTTGCCGGTCTTGGCAGCGTCCATAATAAAGTCAATGGTAAAGCGCTCTTCGTGCACTTTGTAGCCCCACTTCTTCAGCAGCTCAATGCAGCTCATGCGGGTGATACCAGGCAGCACAGTGCCCACGGTGGGTGCGGTGTAGATTTCGCCGTCTACCTTGAACATAATGTTCATGGAGCCAACTTCCTCAACATACTTGCGCTCCACGCCGTCCAGCCACAGTACCTGAGCAAAGCCCAGCTTGTGTGCCTTTTCGGAGGCGATAATGGAGGCAGCGTAGTTACCGCCGCACTTGATATAGCCGGTGCCGCCGGGTGTGGCGCGCACATACTCGTCCTCTACATAAATGTTCACCGGATCCAGACCCTCTTCATAGTAAGCGCCGGAGGGGGAGCAGATGATGATGAACTTATACTGGCTGGAGGCCTTTACGCCCAGTACCGGCTCAGTGGCGATGGTAAAGGGACGAATGTACAAACTGGTGTCCGGCTCAGAGGGTACCCAGTCCTGCTCTACTTTTACCAAAGCGCGGACCGCTTCTACAAAGTCCTCCACCGGGATCTCCGGAATGCACAGACGGTCATGGGTGGAGGCCAGGCGTGCACCGTTTTTGTCCGGGCGGAACAGCTGTACCTTGCCCTCGGGGGTTCTGTATGCCTTTAGACCCTCAAAGCACTCCTGTGCATAGTGGAACACCAGTGCAGAGGGATCCAGTACCAGCGGCTGATAGGGGACGATGCGGGCGTCATGCCAGCCCTTGCCCTCGTCATAATCCATGACGAACATATGGTCCGTAAAGATATGGCCGAAGCCCAGAGCGCCGGTGGGTTTTTCTTTCGGTGTTTTGGTCAACTCATACTTGATTTCCAATGTACTTACCTTCTTTTTTATATGGATTTTTATTTGTCATAGGACACGATCACCCCGCCGCCGGAGGCGTACAGGGAGTTGAGCCCGCTGGCTTTCAAAATAATAATGTTGCCAAAGTTGCATTTCTCGCGTACTTTGTCGGCAATTGTATTTGCTTTCTCGGGGCAGCACACATGGCTGATGATCAGGGTGCGGCGGCTTAGATCCTTGCCCTCCACATCCTTGGCAATCAGGTCGCACATTTTGGTAATGGCGCGCCCGGCGGCAAAATCCTGCCCGGCCAGGCTGATGGTGCCCTCGCTGCTGCGTTGGCAAATCAGCTTCATTTTCAGCTTCTTGATCACTGTGGCAGCCAGAGAGAACAGACGGCCGTTATTTTTCAGCGCGTCCAGACTTTCCAGGCAAAAATACAGCGCTGTGTGGTTGTGAATATAATCCTCTACCTGCTCCACTACCTGCTCAAAGGGCAAACCGCTGTCTGCCAAGCGGCGGATCTCATAAGCGATTAGGGTTTCCAGTCCGCTGGTGGCCAGGGAGTTGAATACATGGATCTTTTTCTCTCCCGGGTGGTCATCCTCATAGAGCATAACCCCTTGCAGGGCGCTGTTGTAGCAGCCGGAGAGCTTGTCTGTAATGGTGAGCACATACACCTCTTTGGCGTCGTCTGCGGCAATGGCGGCACAGAATGCGTCCGGCGAGGGGCAGGCGGAACGGGGCACATCGCCCAGTGCCTGCATACGAGCGATAAAATCGTCCTGATCGAAGTTTTCATCGTCCATAATGCGGTAATCGCCCAGTTCCAGCGTCAGCGGAACCAGAGCCAGGTTGCCCCAGTCTTTCATCTCATCGGTCAGGTCGCAGCAACTGTCTGCAATGATCTTGTAGTCCATATCGTTCTCAACTTTCAATCGGTACTCCGGTTTTGCTTAATATTATAAACCTATGCTTTGGCGTAGTCAAGGCGAGAGTGCCAATATTTTATAATGGATATTTGTCGAGAAACGCCTGTACTTTGCCGATCTGCCGCTCCACACTTTCCGGACAGGGACCGCCCTCGGAAATACGGGTGGCCACGCAGGTGTCCAAATTGATCTTGTGGTAGACATCTTGGTCAAACAGATCGCAAACTGCCCGGTAGTCCTCCAGGGGCAGCGTTTCCAGGGTCAGCCCCCGGTCAATGCACTGGGCCACCAGCTCGCCGGTGGCTTTGTACGCGTCCCGGAAGGGTAAGCCCTTGCCCACCAGGTAATCGGCGCAGTCCGTTGCGTTGATAAAGCCCTTGGCTGCCGCCGCCCGCATGTTGTCTTTTAACACGGTCATGGTGTCGATCATGGGAGTGAAGGCGTGCAGGCACATTTTTACCGTGTCTACTGCATCAAAGATGGCTTCCTTGTCCTCCTGCATATCTTTGTTGTAGGCCAGTGCAATGCCTTTCATCACCGTCAGCAGGGTGGTCAGATCGCCGAAAACGCGGCCGCTTTTGCCCCGTACCAGCTCGGCGATGTCCGGGTTTTTCTTTTGGGGCATAATGCTGGAACCGGTGGAAAAGGCGTCGTCCAGTTCCACAAACTTAAATTCCCAGGAGCACCACATAATGATCTCCTCGCTAAAGCGGGACAGGTGCACCATCACCAGAGAGAGTGCTGCCGCCAGCTCAATGCAAAAGTCCCGGTCAGACACCCCGTCCAGGCTGTTGGCGCTTACATCGTCAAAGCCCAGCTGCGCCGCTACCATTCGCCGGTCGATGGGGTAGGTGGTGCCGGCCAGAGCGCCGCTGCCCAGGGGCAGCACATTCATGCGTTTTTTTACATCTGCCAGTCGATCCAGATCGCGGCACAGCATGGCGGCATAGGCCATTAGATGATGGCCGAAGGTAATGGGCTGCGCCCGCTGCAAATGGGTGTAGCCCGGCAGGATCACACCTTTGTTTTCTTCCGCCTTTTTGCACAGCACCGCCAGCAGATCCTTTATGTCTGCGGCAATGGTGTCGATCTCTTTTTTCAGGGTCATACGAATGTCCAGCGCTACCTGGTCATTGCGGGAGCGGGCGGTGTGCAGCCGCTTGCCGGTTTGGCCCAAGCGGGCGGTCAACTCACCTTCAACAAATGTATGAATATCTTCCGCACCCGGATCAATTGCCAGCTTGCCGCTTTCAATATCCGCTAAAATTTCGCTCAGCCCTTGCACGATCTTTTCGCTTTCGCTCTTTTCGATAATCCCGCATGCCCCCAGCATGGTGGCGTGGGCCATACTGCCGGTAATGTCCTCTTTATACATGCGGCTGTCAAAGTGAATGGAGGCGTTAAAATCGTTGGTTTCTTTTGCCAGTTCCTTTTTGAACCGGCCTTTCCATAATTGTGCCATAATCTCCTGCTTTCTGTAAAATGCAAAAATCAGGGCGCACGGTGGGCCGTGCGCCCTGTCATTCGTTGACTTTTGACAATTAGTCTTCGTTTGCTTCCCGCTTTTGGTCCAGCAGCGCTTTTACTTTCAGCGGCAGACCAAACAGGTTGATGAACCCGGCAGCGTCTTTCTGGTTGTATGCGCCGCCGTCGTCGCCAAAGGAGGCTACGGTCTCGTCATACAGGGTGTAAGGGGAAGTGATTCCGGCGTTCATTACATTGCCCTTGTACAGCTTCAGCTTCACATCGCCGGTTACGGTTTCTTGGGTCTTGTTGACAAATGCGTCCAGTGCCTCACGCAGGGGAGAGAACCACAGGCCGTTGTATACCAGCTCGCCGTATTTCTCCGCCACCAGTTTCTTGTAGTGGGCAGTGTCCCGATCCAGGGTGATCATTTCCAGCATTTGATGGGCCTTGTACAGAATGGTGCCGCCGGGGGTCTCATATACACCGCGGCTCTTCATGCCTACCAAACGGTTCTCAACAATATCCAACAGACCGATGCCGTTCTTGCCGCCCAGCTCGTTGAGCTTTTCCACCAGGGTCAGGGGGCTCATCTCTACGCCGTCAATGGCGGTGGGCTCGCCCTTCTCAAAGTGAACGGTGATGTAGGTGGGCTTGTCCGGTGCGTTCTCCGGGGCAACGCCCAGCTCCAGAAAACCATCTTTCAGGTACTGGGGCTCGTTGGCCGGATCCTCCAGATCCAGACCCTCGTGGCTCAGGTGCCATACATTTTTATCCTTAGAGTAGTTCGTCTCCCGATTGATCTTCAGCGGAATGTTGTGCGCCTCTGCATACTCGATCTCTTCTTCACGGCTCTTAATGTCCCACTCACGCCAGGGGGCGATGATCTGCATTTCCGGTGCCAGCGCCTTTAAGCTCAGCTCAAAACGCACTTGGTCGTTTCCCTTGCCGGTGCAGCCGTGGCAGATGGCGTCTGCACCCTCTTTGATGGCGATCTCTGCCAGACCCTTGGCAATGCAGGGACGGGCGTGGCTGGTGCCCAGCAGATATTCCTCGTACGCTGCGCCGGCCTTTAAGCAGGGGAAGATGTAGTTCTTTACATAGTCCTCCTTCAGGTCCAGCACATACAGCTTGGAGGCGCCGGTTTTCAGCGCTTTTTCCTCCAGGCCGTCCAGCTCGGTGCCCTGACCTACATCGCCGGACACGGCGATCACTTCGCAGTTGTTGTAATGCTCTTTCAGCCACGGAATGATGATGGATGTATCCAGGCCGCCGCTGTAAGCCAATACGACCTTTTTAATTTCTTTTGCCATAATTAGCACGCTCCTTGTTTCAAAAACTGTACCCATTATATAAACTCCCGGTTGGAATTGCAAGCGATTTGGCAAAATTCGTATAAAAATGCAAAAAACGGCAAAATATACAGGAAGATTTGTATAAAATTACAAGAAAATCCTGCATAAATCGAGAATTGGCGTGCATAAATGTATAATCGAAGCCGCAACTCACCGCATATAGTGCAACTTACCGTATATAGTATTGTATCTATATTCATACGCGCTTTGTCTTGCTGTGCCTTAGGCGATTGCAGAAGGCGCATAAGGATAGAAAAAGGATGGCGGCTTAATTTGCAGCCTGTTCCAACAGCATATATACAGACAGCATATTGCGGTTTTAGACAGCTGTCTGCTATTAGACAAAATCCACGAATTACTCATTTGTTTTGTGTACTATGCACAAAAGGAATTTGAACATTCTGTTAATTTTTACGACTTCAAAACAACGGATTCACCTTGACTTGCAGGGGTATAAGTGGTATTATTGTCTTGTAATATATGTATGGGCAGAAGTATGCCCATCACCTGTATTGTTAATTCTTTCTCAATTGGCATTTGGGTGGGTCTTTAGGCGCGTTGCCGTCGGCCTTTTGGTCAGAAAGGCGGACGGATGCACAGGGCGCCGAGGCGTACCTGCCGGTTGCAGAATGCAGAATAAGGAGGAAAAGATTTATGAAAACAAGAAAGGGCAAGCGCTTTTTATCGGCGCTTTTGGCTGCGATCATGGTGCTGACGGCTCTGCCGCTCACCGCTCTTGCTGAGGGTCCCACCCTTGCAAAGTCGGACGCCTTGATCACCCTGGACAATGCGATTAACGCATACGAATCTGCCATGGACGGCAAGATTTATGCGGATATGGCCACGGCTTACGACAAGTATATGGCCGCCAAACAAGCGCGGGATATGTATGTCTATGGCGGCGACGCGTCCCAGGATTTAAGAACTGCTGCACAGGCATTGACCACCGCAACGACGGAGATGCAGAAGACGGTGCTCTCCTCTGATGTGACCTATGCCACCGTAACGGACTCCAGCGGTGCAACTGTGGCTTCCGATTATGCCAACGGGCTGCTGTACTACGGCGGCAATCTGCGTTTCTCTAACGATGTGGTTGGCTCTTGGTACGTTGATGACGGCGCCAAGCAGTGGTTCAAAATCGTTATGAACGACTATGTGTTCCTGTATGACGGCACCACACCGTTGCGGGCACCGGTACAGTTCAGCTATGAGTACCGCAATGAGTATTTGCTCAATAACGGCAGCACCGCTAAGCCTCGTGGTATTACGGCTGTGGCTGTGAACAATCCGGAGTTGACGGTTGCAAATTGGACGGTGAAGAAGGACCAGAAAGGTAATATTCCCTTTATGACTTCCGACGGCACAATGGTTCCTACCGTAGCAGCTGCTTCCGGCTCCGATTCTCCCATTTATTGGACTCGTGATTCCGCCGGCAGAAACAACACTAGGCAGAACACCGGTTCCAGTTTTGTGACTTACAGCGGTACCCCCAGCGCCCCGCTGACCACCATCGATACCCGCTTCACCATTTATGACCACGATAAGAATCGCGCAGCCATCATTGCTGCTTCTCAGTGCTTGGCCGGTGATAAGGGCGGTAGCCAGGAAAAACACGATGGTCACAACTACGGCTATGTGATCAACTATGCCGGGGTGAAAGAGGCTTTGGCCACTGCCAAGTCCACCATCTCTAATATTAAAAACTATTGTAATGACGCTGCGGATATGCGCAGCCTGCTGGTGGCTGCCAGCGCTTTGGCATCTGTCAATCCGTCCGACAGCACCGCATACAATTTTGCTTCTAACACTGCAGATGCTGCGTCCAAGTGCGCTACGGATATTGACAACGCCCGCACGGCGCTGACCAACGCACAGAGTGCACTGACGGCAGATGATGACTCTTACGATCAGTTGCGCAATGTAATTGACCTGACCAAGGCCACTTACACAGCCGGCAATGATAACGGCGTTTATTCTTCTGATAATTGGAACGCCTTTAAGTCCGCGTATGAGGCTGCCTACACCGCCATTATGGCTGGGGGGAGCGGTTATCAGCCTAACGGCACCGTAACGCCTTTGGCAGTAGAGCTGCAGCAGGCTTATGATGCTCTGCTGGAGGAAGCACAGAATTCCAGAGTAGATACCACCGCATTGGTAGAAGCCATCACCAAAGCAAACGGCCTGGAGGCGTATGAGACCTACTTTACGCCGGACACCTATGCCAACCTGACCGGTGCTGTCGCCGATGCGAAGAAGGCTGTTTGGGGCACGGAGGAGAACTACGGCGTTCCCTCTGCTGCATTGCAGAAGACGGATGAGAACACCCAGATCGTTGCGGATCAGACCGCTGCGGTATTGGCTGCCATTCCTGCCCTGCGGATCAATCATGATCTGCACATTACCAGCGGAACACACTATGTGAGCTGGAACAGCATTTTGGCTTCTTATGAAGCACTGGACGGCTCCAAATATGTAAACTTCGACGCGCTGGTACAGGCTGTGTCTGATGCAAAGTTTGAGATGGCTGCACTGGACAGCAAAGACATGACCACGCCGGAGCAGCTGCTGGCTGACTACACTGCGGTTTTAGAGAAGATTCTGACTGCTTATGACGCACTGGAATTCTCCTTCACAGCGCTGCCCAACGGCACGGTGGCTACCAATGCGGAGCACCTGATCGTTGGTTCGCCCAACTCCAAGAGTGCCAGCGGCAGTATGGTTAACGATACACAGATCAACGGTTCTGTGGCGCTGGGCTTCAGCTTCCCCAACAATGCGGTTATGATCCGTACCAGCCATGAAGCCACCACCTTTAATTTGGGCGACATGATGCTGTTCTTCGGCTCCTGGCGTGATTACGATCACCAGCTTCTGTTCTTCAATTTGAACGATACCGTTACAGGTGAAGGAGATACCGGTGAGTTGGTGGCTCGTGCCATAGGTGCCGGTCAGACCCCCAGTTTGAAAGACACCGATGTGGACGAATATGTAACCAAGAAGAACATTAAGCCCGGTAACGCCATTAAGACCTCCGGTACCACTGCCGCAACATGGGAACTGAAGGACCTGTACGCGGTAGAGGTAGATAACAAGACGGATGCCTTTGCAGTGGATGCAAGCGGTAACCGAATTAATGACAAGTCCACCAATGTGCTGGACATTGCCACCAGCGAGGCTTCTAACAACCAGGGTACGCAGAATGTTCTGTTTATACATGGTAAGGGCGGCAGCGGTAACTTTGGCGGCAACACGTATGCAGGTGCTTATACCATGAGTGTTGCGAAGGATAACGCCCCCGCCAAGTTGACCACCACAACGCTGCCCAACAAAAAGATCTATACCGTTTCCGGCAATGTGGGTGCTGTGACCCGGCTGAGCTATCAGCCCATGAGCGCTTGGACTACACTTCGCCACGATGTACAGAACTACAGCGTGACCGCTACGGTAGTAGATATTGCGTATCTGTTTGACCTGATCGACCAGTGCAGCGCACTGACCGACAGCAACAAGTACACCGACGCTTCCTGGACCAAGTTTGCCGATGCTTTGAGAAAAGCTAAGGGCCAGATGGCGTATAACACGATGACCGCGGACGAGATCCTTACCGAGGCGAAGACCAGATACACCACGCTGCTGCGTGCTTACAACGCTCTGGATCTAAACACCTTCACCTTGACCTTTAACTATAAGGATGCCAACGGAGACGATACCTCCAAGACGATTAAGAATGTGGAGTACGGTGCAAACCTGAAGGCGCAGGCCGACACGGTTGATGTAACCGACTATAAGAAAGGCGGCTACTCTTACACCTTTACCGGTTGGGATCCGGAGATCACCGATTCCACGCTGGTGACCGGTGCTGTGACTTACACCGCTCAGTACAGCTCCAAGATGGATAATGCCGACTTCTCCGCGCTGGATGCAGCGGTGGCCAAATTGACGACTTTGGCCGACAAGACCTATGCCGCCAGCGATTTGGAGGGCGTGGCTGCGCTCATTAAGGGTCTGACTTACTACAACTACGACGCAGATCAGCGTGCCGCTACCATGGGCGACAAGCAGACTGAGATCGATGCAGAGACCGCAAAGGTCAATGCATATAGCATTACCGCTTCAACTCTGGATCTGTCCGCAGCAGAGGCTGCACTGGCCAAGGCAAAGGACGGCAAGGATTCCGATGCGTATGATTTGTCTGCCATTACCGGTTTTGAATTGTACAAGACCGTGACGGTCAACGGCAAGGACATTGTGGGTATTGCCTACAAGGACATGAACAGCCTGAATGCTGACATCCAGGCACTGCTGGAGTCCTTACAGCCCATGACCTACACTGTGTACCTGAACGATAAGCCGCTGGGTACTTACAATTACGGTGCCCGCATTGAAGTGAACGGTGACGGTACCGTCAGCACCAATGATGACATTGAAACGGAGACCGGCGCTGCCAAGTATGCTTGGTACTACAGCTACAACTCCGTGCAGGTTCCCCAGACCACCGCACCCAAGTATATGACCACCGCACCCAGCTACGGCTTTGTGGTTAAGGGCAACACGTATCTGACCACAGAGAAGGCGGACAGCGACGCGGCTAACTATGTAGTGACTTTTGTCAACGGCATTAACGGTCATGTGTTTGATGTGGTTTACACCAGCGGCTCCGTGACCATGCCCACCGCTCCCTCTTGTGCATTCTACACCTTCAGCGGTTATGACTACGGCGCAGCCGCCGGTTCCAAGATTAACGTAACCGGTGACACCACCATTACCGCACAGTACGATGTGACGAACATTGCCACATTTAATATCTCTGTTTTGAATGTAAACCAAGACCCTGTTATCAATAAGACTTTCAATTACAATGATCTGGTGACTTATACCGATGAAAGCGCTGAGATTTGGGTGAAGTATCTGGGCGAACTTGAGGGTAGTTATGAGAACCCCAGTACCGGCCAGACAGTAACTGCTCAGCGCAGCACCTTTGTGATTGTTGGTTACGGCAACACCTTGACTCTGCGTGCTTGTGAAGATGCTGAGTATGATGCGTATACTCTTTCCGATTGGCAAGCCATCTTAGAAGACCAGGAGACCTGTAATGTGCTGGATAATGATACAAACGGTGCTACCTCCTCCACCCGTGATGGCATCGTAAAAGCCAGCACCAAGTTCTCCATGATCGGCAACTTTGCTCTACCGGAGAATGCCAAGGCTGTGGAGTACGGTATGCTGTTCACCACCGCTGCCGGCAAGACTCTGACTCTGGAGAATGCCGGCACCGACAGCAGCATTAAGCGTCTGAAGGCTTCCAAGCACACCGGTGAAAATGATAACTACGGCCAGTATGTGGTCAGCGTCAAGTCCACTTCGCTGTCCGGTTCCTATGATCTGACTTACAGATCCTATGTGACCTACACCTTGAACGGCAAGACCTATACCGTGTATGCTGACAAGGCTGTAAGCGAGACCGTGCAGTTTTAAGGAAGGAGGGACTTTAAGATGAGAAAAAGTTATGAAGAACCGGTGATCACCGTTCGCAAGTACCAGCTTAAGTCCGAGGATGTGGTTATGACATCCGACCCTTCAAACAACAAGGGCAACGACTTGTTTGACGATTCTGAGTACGATGTATTCGGCAAATAAGCGCTGGAATTAAAATGAATGCGCCGCACTGAGGCAACTCGGTGCGGCGTTTTTCTGTTCATTTTTAGCCAAAGGAGCGCCTTTTCGCCTTTTTCGTTTGACTTATGATAGGGAATATATTATTATAGTATCTGTGATTTTGGGTCCGTAGGTTCGGACGGAAAGACGGAATTCTCATGACAGTATTGATTTTAGGGCTGGGTCTGATCGGTGCCAGTCTGGCAAAAACATTGAAGAAAAACACGGCACATTGCGTGCTGGGTTGGAACCGCACGCCCAGTGTGGCGCAGCGCGCCTTGGCAGACGGCGCCATTGACGCCACCGGTTCTTTGGAGGAACTGCTGCCCCAGGCAGACATTACCATAATTAACTTTTATCCGGAGGCGATTGTGCCCTTCATTTTGGAGCACAAGGACCTGTTTAAGAAAGACAGCGTGGTTACGGACTCCTGCGGGATCAAAACCAAGATCTGTCGCCAAATGGCAGCGCATAAGGATCTGCCATTTACTTTTATCGGTGCCCACCCTATGGCCGGGCGTGAGGTATCCGGCTATGACAACAGCCTGAACAACTTGTTTGACAACGCGTCCTTTATTTGCACCCCGGTGGACGCACCCCGCCGCAAGGTGGATGCCCTGATCGGTTTGGCAGAGGATATGGGCTTCGCCCGCACAGTGGTGACCACCCCGGAACATCATGATGAGATGATTGCCTTTACCTCTCAAATTGCCCATGTGCTGGCCTGCTCGTATGTGTTGTCGCCTTTGGCACCCCAGCACGCAGGCTTCAGCGCCGGCAGCTATCGGGATGTGAGCCGGGTGGCTCGCATCAATGCAGAGATGTGGGCCCAGTTATTTATTGATAATAAGGAGCCGCTGATTCGCGAGATTGATGACTTAGTTGGCAATTTGCAAAAGTTCCGCTCTGCCATTGAGGCGGAGGATGCGCCGGCACTGCGGGCGTTGATGGAACAGGGCAACCGGATTAAGGAGGAGATCGGCTGATGCAAAAGATCACAGTACATACCGGCAGACCGTATGATATTCTCATTGACGATGGCCTGCTGGAGCAAGCCGGTGACCTGGTGCGTCGCGTGTCCGGCGCCAAGCGCATTTGCCTGATCAGCGACAGCAATGTGTACCCTCTGTATGGCAACCGGGTGGTGCAGGCGCTGGAGAGCGCAGACTTTCAGGTGTGCACCCTGGTATTTGACGCCGGTGAGGCGTCCAAGAAGCCGGAGACCGTGCTGAATATGGTGAATTATATGGCCCGGGAGGGACTGACGCGGGGCGACCTGGTGGTTGCGCTGGGCGGCGGTGTGTGCGGCGATATGGCCGGATTTGCGGCTGCCATTTATTTGAGGGGCATTGATTTTGTGCAGATACCTACGACACTGCTGGCGCAGGTGGACTCCTCCGTGGGTGGCAAAACCGGCGTGGATCTGCCTATGGGCAAGAATTTGTGCGGCGCCTTTCACCAGCCGATTTTGGTGCTGATTGATCCGCAGGTGCTGCGTACCCTGCCGGATGTGTTCTTTAGTGACGGTATGGGCGAGGTGATCAAGTACGGCTGTATCCGCTCGACGGAGCTGTTTGCCCTGCTGGAGCAGGCCAGTGCTAAAGATCGTATTCACGAGATTATCTATGCCTGTGTGGATATGAAGCGCGTGGTGGTGGAGCATGACGAAAAGGAAGCGGGCGAGCGCGCTCTGCTGAACTTTGGGCATACCGCTGGTCACGCCATTGAAAAATTATGGAACTATCAAACGGTGACGCACGGCGCCGCTGTGGGAATCGGTATGGTGCTGGCGGCTCGTGCCGGAGAGGGCGCAGGGCTGACGGAACCGGGCACGGCGGACCGTATTGCAGCCTTACTTCAAAAATACAACCTGCCTGTGGCGGATACCCATTCTATTGATGAAATTGTGGACGCGATGCAGGCGGATAAAAAGCGCACCGCAGACGGTATGAAACTGGTGCTGCTGCGTAAGATCGGCGACAGCTTTATTGATCCGGTGGATCTGCCTACCCTGCGAACCATGTTCGGAGGTGGGGCATGCAAGTAAAGATCACGCCGTCCCCGCTGGCAGGCACCGTGCAGCTGCCGCCTTCTAAGTCCTTTGCCATTCGTGCGCTGATTTGCAGTGCGCTGGCCGGTGGTGGCTCCGTAGCGCCCTTGGGCACTTCGGCAGATATTGCAGCCACGGTTCAAGCGCTGGCGGATTTGGCTGCCGGGCGGGACGAAATTTTTTGCAACGAAAGTGGCTCTTTGGTGCGCTTTTTGATTCCGGTGGCGGCAGCTTTGGGCAAGTCGGTAACCTTTACCGGCGCCGGTCGGCTGCCCCAGCGCCCGCTGGATGCCTTTGCCACCCTGCTGCCACAGCACGGTGTGCAGGTACAGACAGATGGCGGCCTGCCCTTTTCTATTACCGGCAAGCTGCGACCCGGGCAATATAAGATCGCCGGAAACGTCAGCTCTCAGTACCTGACAGGGCTGCTACTGGCACTGCCGCTCTTAGACGGCGACTCGGCAGTCCTTTTAACAACGGAATTAGAGTCAAAGCCTTATATTGATATTACTTTGCAGGTGATGGCAGCTTTTGGCGTGCAGGTACGGCCTACGGAATTTGGCTACCTGGTGCGGGGCAATCAGCAGTACGAGTCTGTGGACTTTACAGTAGAAAGCGATTGGTCCCACGCGGCGTTTTTTATGGCTGCCGGCACGGTGGGGCAGAAGATAGAAATTGCCGGACTGAACCCGGCCTCTACCCAAGGGGATAAAGCCGTTTGTGCTATGATGGAGCGCTTCGGTGCCCGGGTGGAAGTGCGCGACCGTATTGTGCGGTGTTGTGGCGGCGAATTGCGCCCGGCGGAGATTGATGCTCGGGATATTCCTGATATGGTGCCTGCGCTGGCAGTGACCGCTGCCTTTGCAAAGGGCACCACCCGCATTACCGGTGCCGGACGGCTGCGGTTTAAGGAGTCGGATCGGCTACAAAGCGTGGCGCTGAATCTGCGGGCCATGGGCGTGCAGGTGGAAGAACTGCCGGACGGGCTGGTGATCCACGGCACCGGCGTGGTGCAGGGCGGCACAGTGGACGGCTGCAACGATCATCGGATCGTGATGGCCTTTTCTGTGGCGGCAGCGTATGCTGCAGGTGACAGCGTGATCAAACAGGCAGAGAGCATTAACAAGACTTATCCTGCCTTTTTTGAGGATTTTTGTGCACTGGGAGGTAAGGCAGATGTCATCAGTAACAGGTGAGCAGGTACAACTGAGTATTTTTGGTGAGAGCCACGGTCCGGCCATCGGCTGTGTGATTGACGGTTTGCCTGCCGGTATCCCGGTGGATTTGGACGCCATTTATAAGGATATGGCTCGGCGTGCCCCGGGGCGTGACAAAACCGCCACCCCCAGGCTGGAAAAGGATATTCCTCATATTCTCTCCGGTGTGCTGAATGGGCGCACCACCGGTGCGCCTCTGGCCATGGAGATTGCCAATGAGAATACCCGCAGTGGTGACTATGGCAATGTGGCGCTGGTACCTCGACCCTCTCACAGCGA
>UMDV01055236.1_pt1 | contig 14650 bp, 8 predicted proteins | sample 1964571 | NCBI WGS metagenome assembly UMDV01 (sample SAMEA4836002, study PRJEB28245) | human gut metagenome | biome: gut microbiome; material: fecal sample | place: Denmark | collected 2008 | reverse complement strand
TGCTTTGATTGCCCGGTGGCGGCGGTAGACGGCAATGTGCTGCGGGTGATTACCCGTTTTACGGAAAATGCGGCTCCCATTGACTTGCAGACCACAAAAGCCCGGATCAAAGCAGATCTGGAGCAGGTGTACCCGGCAGGGGCTTGCGGTACTTTCACGCAAGCGCTGATGGAATTGGGCGCCTGCGTTTGCACGCCAAAATCGCCGAAGTGTTCGGTTTGTCCCTTAGGCGATGTGTGTGCCGCCAATACTTCCGGTAGCCAGACGGATTTTCCGGTAAAGTTGCCTAAGCGGGCAAAGCGGCACCAAAACCGTACGGTGTTTTTTTTGACCTGCGGAGACAGAGTGGCGCTATCCAAACGAGGCGATAAGGGGCTGCTGTCCGGACTGTGGCAGTTGCCCGATACAGACGACTTTTTGAACGAGGGGTCAGCCATTACTTACTTGCAAAATGTTGGTTTGGAGCCGCTGGAATTGCAAAAGATCGTACATGCAAACCATGTTTTCACGCATATTCACTGGGATATGCGCTGCTATTATATAACCGTGCGGGAGGCCGCCGGGAGTTACACCTGGGTGCCGCTGGAGGAAGTGCGGCGGGACTATGCGCTGCCTACGGCTTATCGCCAATTTTTTGAGGTAGAAGATGACCACTGATTTTATACACGGCAGACCGATGAAGCAGATCGTTCTGTTTTCGCTGCCGATTATGCTCAGTTCCCTTTTGCAATACACCTATAATATGGTGGATAATATTATTGTTGGGCGCTATGTGTCTACAAACGCGCTGGCCGCCGTGGGCAATATTGCGCCCATCAGCAGTTTTGCCATCGGCGCTGCATTCGGTCTAACCGCCGGCTTTACCATACCGGTGGCGCAGTGCTTTGGTGCCGGGGATCAAGAGGAAACCAATCGCCAGGCCGGTAACGGTATCGGCTTGTCGCTGATTACAGGTGTGCTGTTTTCCGCACTGGCGCTGCTGGTTCTGCACCCGATGCTGGGGTGGATTCATACCCCGAAAGAGATTTATGACCTGTCTGTGCAGTACGCGGCAATTATGTATCTGGGTGTGCCGGCACAGCTGCTTTACAATGTGTTTACCGGTATTGCCCGCAGCGTTGGGGACAGCAAAAAGCCCCTGTTGTTTTTGCTCATCAGCGTGGCTGTTAATTTGGTGCTGGACCTGCTTTTTGTGGCGCATTTCGGTTGGGGCGTGGCTGGCGCCGCTTGGGCAACTTTGATCTCTCAAATCGTGGCAGCTGTGTCTGCCGGGATTTATGTGTTTCGGGGCATACCGGTTTTGCAGCTGAAAGCGCGTATGCTGGTACCTACCGCTAAGCGTACCCGCCGCCAGCTGTCGCTGGGCATTCCGGTGTCCTTGCAGTTTACCATTACCAGTATCGGCTCTATGATTTTGCAAAGCGCCGTGAACGGCTTTGGCGCCAATGTGGTGGCGGCGTTTACTGCCGCCGGTCGTGCGGAAAGTATTACCAATATTCCTATGAGCAACCTGGCAGTGGCCGCGTCTACCTTTGTGGCCCAGAATTACGGCGCCGGGCAGTATCGGCGAATTCTCACCACCGTGCGCAAGGTGTTTGTGGTGGATCTGGGGTTGTCTGTTCTCTGCTCCCTGGTACTCTTTTTCGGCGGAGAGCAGATTGTGGGTCTGTTTATGACGGATTATAACAGCCAAATTGTGTACGCTGCAAAAGAATACCTGTTTGCCATCTCCCTGTGTTACAGCTTGGTCAGCGTACTGTTTGTGCTGCGGAATACCCTGCAAGGGCTGGGCTGTACCTACGCAAATGCAGTGGCAGGCGCCGGAGAGTTAATAGGCAGAATCACCGTTTCGTATCTTTTCACACCGTTGTTTGGGTTCAAAGCTGTCTGTTTTGCCGGTCCTGTGGCCTGGCTACTTGCAGACCTACCCCTAATTGTGCTATACTGGAGGAAAGCCAAGCAAATGCGTAAGTTGTCAAATCAATAAGGGGGATTCATAATGACTTATTACATTGCTATGGGCATCGGCGTGGCCGTTTCGTTGGCCTTCGTCTTTGTCCGCTCCGGGGGGAACTCTGTTCGAAATCTGATTTTCAAATCCGTGTCCAGTTTGTTTTTTATGCTGTCGGCGGTATTTGCTGTGATCGAGAATTACACCAATGCTGCCCAGTATGGCTCGCTGATCATTATGGGCGGTGCCTTGGGACTTGTGGGCGACATTCTGTTGGATTTGAAAGGGGTTTACAAAAAGGACGCCAATAATTATCTAAAAGGCGGCTTTATCTTCTTTCTGATCGGTCATGTGTTTTATACCGCGGCCTTGATCCATTTTACCAAGCTGGATTGGTGGAAGGTTCTGATCAGCGCAGGTATTGCCGTTGCCGTCGGCGTGGCTCAAATTGCCACAGCCAATATCATGCGGGTGCATTTTGGCAAGTATCGCCGCATTGTATTCTTTTATGTGTGCTTTTTGATCATGACCAATGTCACCGCTATTTTCGCCGCCTTTACTACCGGCGAAAAGTCCATGATCCTAATGGCCATCGGCGCCACGCTCTTTACCATTTCGGATGCGATTCTCAGCAATACCTATTTCGGTCGCGGGTTTGACGGCAGCATTTGGCTGTTCCTGAACCACTTTACCTACTACGCCGGACAGTATTTGATCGCTTCCTCTGTGTTCTTCTTTGGTAAATAATATCACTGCTTTTCGGCTCCTCTTGTGTGCAAGGGGAGCCGTTATTTTCTTTCATGGGACGGGGGCTTGCTCCCGCTGTTAGGGTTGTCGAATTCGGTGTGGTTTTGACCCTCCGATTTTGCCATACTTGCATTTTTTCCTCAAATGGGGTATAATTTTATGCGTTTGAGTAATCGCTCAAAGGGGGAACTTTTATTTCTATTCAGAAAAAGAAATTAGCTGCGGCTGCCGTTAGCGCTTGCCTGATCCTGGGCAGCACCGCGCCGGCACTGGCTTCGCCTGTTGCTGCCGCTACGGCGCAGACCCAGATTGCGCCCGGTCCTGCCTTGCCGGTGAATATTATGAATACCGAGCAGCAGACGAACGCGGTACACGCCAAAATTAAGGTCACCGACCTGACCGGCAAGCATGCCACCCTGTCCTGGGACAGCGGCAGTCCCTTTGCCATCTACAATGTGTACCAGTATGATTACATTCTCAAAAGCTGGAGCCTGTGTACGCAGGTGCGGGTAAATACGGTGGAATTGACGGATCTGACCCCGGCCATGTTCTATAAATTCAAGATCACTGTGCCCGGCAGCGACATTCTTCAGGAGAGCACCGTGGGGGAGACGGATTTTTATACCCGACCCTCTGCCAGTAAAATGGAGCTGTCTGTTTCAGGCGCCACAGAGGTGACCGTGAAATGGAGCACCAAGCATTCTCCGGTCTACTACGAACTGTATCGTGCGGAGAAGAACGGCAAGTACAAAAAAATCGCCAAAATCAGCGGCAAAAAGCGCACTTTTACCGATATAGATGTGTCGCCCAAGACCGTGTATTCTTACAAGATTCGCGGCGTGGTGGAAAACAGAGAAACCAAGACCAAAAGCCGCTTTTCCCACCCGGTGACGGTGAAAACCACCAAGACCCTGAAGCTGCCGAAAGTCTCCGGCGCCTGCAAAACCTACGCTTATTATGATGCAGTAACAGATAAAACATCGCCTGCCTATGCGGTGCTGAATTCCGGCACCTACCGGGGCGTAACCTACAAGACTACCACCGACGAGACCACCGGTATTCGTATGGTAGGGGAATATTATTGTGCCGCCCTGGGCACCTTTTACGGCACCACCAAGGGCACCAAATATAAGGTCACCCTGGACACCGGCAAAACCTTTAAGATCATTTTGTGTGATACCAAATCCAACCGCCATACGGACAAAAAGCACCAGTACGCCAAGAAAAATAAGGACGTGGTGGAGTTCTATGTGGACCGCACCAAGATCCCTGCAGGGGTCAACGGCAATTATAACCGCTTGGAGCCGTTTCACGGCAAAATTCAGTCCATCGAGCGGTTGACGGAATGGGATCGTGTGGAGTCATAAAGGCATCAAAAAAGCACCCGATTGGGTGCTTTTTTTGTGGTTAAAAAGGTGCTTGAATTACAAAATTCTCTTGCGGCCGACATGTTTTAATCACCACTGTTTCGTTAAATGTCTATTCGTAATAAAAAAGCTTGTATTTTGTAAAAATGAGTTGACATTCCATATATTAAAATATATAATACCCAATGGAAAAAGGAGGAGTGGGTGAATTATGCCCATTTCTCCTGCTTTTATATCCTGTAGCGCCGAGGGCGCTGCGCAAAATGGAGCGTGAATCTTTATGGCAAAAAAATGGACAGCTGTGCTGATGGCCATTCTCATGGTGCTTACCGCATTTCCGGTGACCACCGCGATGGCAGCCGGCAGCAGCGAGGCAAGTAAGCCGGCAGACGGTACGACCCAGGGTCGTCCCTTTGTCAGCGATCATCCGTCTCATTGGTACCGTATTCCCAGTATGGTCACCTTGGATGACGGCACTGTCGTTGCAGCTGCTGACGCCCGTTGGGACGGCGGTATGGACGGCGGCGGTAACGATGTGATCACCGCGCGTTCTACGGATAACGGCGACACTTGGTCTTACACATGGGCCGGCTATTACGGCGATAACGGCAATAAGTTTAACAAGGCGTCTACCAGTTATTGCGACAGCAATATTGCAACTGACGGCAAGACCCTTTATATGCTGTCTACCTTCTTTGCTTCCGGCGTTGCCATTAATGGCACTTCTGCGAACGCACAGCCTTCTAAGGACACCGGTTTGGACAGTCAGGGTCATCTGCTGCTTGCTCGTAACGGCGGTGACTATGACTATTATGTGGGTGCGGTAGGTGCTGACGGCTATGCCAGCATTTACAGAACCAGCGACAGCACGGTTGTCAGCGGCTACAAGGTGAACGGCGAGTTTGAGCTGTTTAAGAATGACGCTTATGTTGGCTGCGTTTGGTATTCTAACTGTGAGTTCCAGGCCAAGAAGTGCCAGTACCTGTTTTTCCGTACTTCAGCGGACTACGGCAAAACCTGGAGCGCACCGTCCTTGGTGAATGCCAGAAAGAGCGGCGAGAAGTTCTTGGGCGCAGGTCCCGGTCGTGCCATCGTAACGGATGACGGCACCATTTGTATGCCGGTTTATGTATACGGCGACAATGCTTGGGGCTCCGGCGACGCTTCTCAGGCAACCAGCTTTATTTACAGTAAAGACCAGGGCAAGACCTGGAGCCGTACGGCGAACTTTACCAACACATCCTCTTTTGGCGGCAGCGGTTGGTCCAGTGAGGCGCAGCTTGTAGATTTAGGTAACGGCGTGGTGCGCTGCTTCTACCGTAACGGTAAGAAAAAGATTATGTACTGCGACGCCACTTGGACCGGCTCTCTGTACAGATGGGGCGATGTGGTAGATGCTGGTATTGACATTTGGGGTAACTGCCAGCTGTCTGCCATTATGTATCCCTATCTAATTGACGGCAAGCGCGCCATCTTGGTTTCTTCTCCCTCCTCAACAGAGGGTCGTAAAACCGGTGCCATCTTCACCTTGCTGCTGAATGACGACAATACTGTTTCTACCGAATATGCCAAAAAGACCATTACCGCAGAGGGCGCAACCTTTGCGTACTCTTGCTTGACGGTGTTGAAAGACGGCCGTGTGGCAGATTTGTACGAGACGGATGCCTGTGACTTTACCTATAAAGTTTTTGACATCCAATCCCTCACCGGTATGGATGTGGATGTTCCCACCACAACGGACATTCAGATGAATGTGGGTCAGAAGAAGACCTTAACCTTCTCTGCGCAGAATGTGAATAACTCTGCAAGCGATATTGTGTCTTTGTCTGCTGCGAAGGAAGTACCCGGTGCCACTGCCAATAAGGCAACGGATGCCAATTACAGCGGCGATTCCGTTTCTGTAAAGCGTGCTTTGTACACCTTTACCTCTACCGGTACAGAGTACACCATTGCCCACGCAGGTATGTACTTAAGTGTGGGTACAAACGGTAAGGCCGGCTATCCCGGTGCGTCTACGCCTGCCAATGTTACATTGCGTGCAGTAGACGGTGGCTTCCAGCTGTTGCAGGATGGTCATTATGGCCTGTATTTTATGGAAAAAGATTCCAAGGGCAATGTGGTGAACCACTTTGAACGTTGGGATTTTGAGGGTAAAGATAAGGATACCAAATCAGAGGCAGAAGTACTGAAAGCCACCACCTTCCAACTGTATCGCAGAATCCGCACCGGCGAAACCGGCAGCACGGAGCTGCCCGGCTACATTCAGGTGAATACCGTGGATGACGGCGAGGAATATTTGATTGTCTATCACGGTACGGACGGCTATTTCCTGCTGAATCCCTCTACTTCTACAACGAATATGTATGCCCATTGCTTAAAGGCAAACGGCGGCAGCACCGTTGACGGTTACAATGTTACCGTTACTGCCAACGCAGTAGGCAACGCTGTGGTACAGGCAGGGCTGAATACTTATAATATTACGGTTGTGGACGGCGACTTGGCTGTGACCGGTGTGGTTAAGTATGACCCGGTGATTTATACCCACGGTGATGCTTCCGGTAAGGGGCAGCCGTATATGTATTGTGGTTCCTTGATTTCCGACGGTTCTCAAGCCGGCGAAAAGGAGACCCATTATACGGTTAACGACAGTCGTTATACCATTACCGGCATAAAGTGCGTGGAGGATTCCGCTGCGGATATTAAGTATGCGGACGGTAAGCTCAGCGGTACTTTACATATTGCAGATACTGCCGAGTATGCAAATTATAACAAGGGCGAGACGGTTACCATTGAGACGAGTCTTGCAGATGCAGACGGCAATATTTGGACCCAAACCGATAAACTGTATGTGGCTTCTAACCCGGTAGCAGGACATGCCTACGGTGCGCAACAAATTTGGGGTAACTGGGCGAATAGCATCAATTTAAATGCGCTGATATTCGTAGCTGAGGGCTCTTATGGTAATACCGACCGTAAAACAACCGCTGACACTAAGAATATTGGCAATGCGATCAACATTGAAGACGCCAATGCAATTACATATAATCGCGATGAAACTATTTTGGGGCATTCCTTTGTGAACAACGCTGGCGATAAATACGGAGGACTTGGAGATCACAATAATGCAGGCGGAAACATAGGCGATAAAAGCGATATACTATATGTTAAAGATGCGAATACGGTTACAGCGTATTACTACTATGATATGAGTTCGGATAGCAACCAGGGCATTAAGCGGCTAAATACTTCCGGTACGCAGTTCAGCTTTGATCTTGCAATTACACCGGTGCAAGTGGCTGGTAAAAATGTATACATTGATATTACAAATGATGTGGCCTTCCCAAGCAATGACAAACTGAATTATTTAAGTGGTGAAGGATTTACAACGCCGACAGCGTATTTTAACGAGTATGAGTTTGGCGCCGATAAGCAATATCATACAGTGACAGGCACTACAAATGTACTTGCAAATACAACGGCCACCATGAACGGTGTGTCCGAATTGCAGGCAGAGACCAAGAACTCTTGGTCTAACAAATATTATGCTGACAACTGGGTCAACCTTGGTATTACCTTCCAAGTCAAAGTCTGCAACAAGAGCATCGAGCGTAAGCCGTATACTGAAGCGGTGAACAAGGTGCGTGTGTCCACGGACTACACCAAGGAGACTTGGGACAAGTACACCACTGCGCTGCTGAACACAGAGGCATACCTGAACAATTACACCCTGCTGACCACAGACGAGACCACCAAGGATGTGGGCACGGTTTTGAAGTCTACTTATACGGGTCTGACCAAGCGCGCCGACTTTACGGAGCTGGAAAAGGTGGTAGAGCAGAACAAGGCGGCTTATGACAAGGGCTTTGCCGGCAATGTAACCGATACAGACCAGAATAAGTACACGGTGGACAGCTGGCAGAACTTTGAGAACGCCTATAAAGCCGGTGCGGATCTGCTGGCAAAGTATTCGGAAAAGGACAGAAACAATGTGGCAGGCTTTACACCAGGTCCCGATTCTGCGGAAAAGACCACCCAAACCGAAATTGACGAAACCGCAACCCAGCTGAAAAACTCCGGCCTTGTGGTTGCTGCTGACGCCAGCGCCTATGAATCTGCCCGCAGCATCAGCGCCACCATCGACCGCACCGCGTTCCCGGACAGCGGTACCGCCATTACCAATACGGTAACCAACGGCGACAGAACCATTTATAAAGCCTACAATGGCAAGGATTATGTGAATCTGCCTGCTGGGCAGCAGATTACGGTAGACGACTTTACTGCGGATTTGCTGAGTAATATGAATGTAGGCGAGTCCTCCGAGAGCGGCCGCATCTTCACCGTTGCCTGCACCGTCAACGGCAATGCCTTTGAAACGAGAGAGGGTAAGGCGCAGTATCACTACGGCACCATTGCCCATTTGGATTTCTTTGCTTACAAGTCTCAGGATACCGTTTGCGTTGTGCATACGAAAACCGGCGATACAAAGATTGACCTTGCCAAGTGCAATTATCAGTTGTCGCTGCTGGTTCAGCGGGATACCACCATTACGGTTACCACAGCCACCAGACCCAATGTGATTGTTGCTGACTACTTTGGCACGATTTTGGGCGCATTTGAGGGCGCCACCAGCGTAACTGTAAAGGGCAACACCGTAACGGTGGGCAATACAGTGATTACCGCCAAGGATTCCCCCAAGTACACCTTTACCGGTTGGACCTGGAGCGAAGGCACCCATCAGATTCCGGCGGGTCAGGTTGCGAAGATTGTGCAGAGAGGTACACCCACCGGCGTGAATGTGGACTACACCGTCAGCAACAGCGGCACGGCGGCAAACGCCTTGATCAACGGCGCTACCCAGTACACCGCACACGTTATCAATAAACCCTTAGAGCTGACCTCTGACAACGCAGCGTACTGGACCCGTACCGTAAACGGTGTGGAGACTTTGGCTTCCTACGAGCAGAATGTTACCCTGTTCAGCACAAAGACGGCTACCACTTACACGGCATACGCCAGCTTAAATGATCTGCCCAAAAATTTGCAGGAGCAGGCAGAGAGCGGCACGCCGGCATTGAATGGCGTAGGCTTCTTTGCAGATAACAAGTTTACCTTGTCCTGTGATTATTCTGCCGGTGCGGAGGTGACCGTCTTGGAGGTGGGTGTGATTTACTCCGACACTAAGAACGGAAAGGACACCCTTGTGAAGGGCGGCGGCGACGATGTGCAAACGGTTGTGTCCCGCAATGTTGCCAACTGGACAGGCAGTCCCAATTCCGGCACCTTTACCATGACCAAGAAGGGCAGCGATACGGGCAGCCATTATATGCGTATGTATGTGAGCTACCGTGCTTCCCGTATGAACACCCAGGTACCCTTTGTGGTTTATGGTGATATTTATCAGTGCGTAAACGGCGTTGTTACCGCAGTGAACTAAAGAAGGAGGACAATAGAATGAAAGCATACGATACTCCGACTTTAGACGTAGAGTGGTTCACCGCAAGCACATCCTTGGATGTGAGTACAAAGGACACGGATAAGGAAAATCCCGGCACAGAGTTCGAGTTCTAATCTAAGCACAGAAAACACCCTCGACCATTTGGTCGAGGGTGTTGTTTTTGTTTAGTATTTGGTTTAGCCGTTTACGACGTTCTGCGGTTTCCCGTCTAAGTAAGCGGCAATGTTCGCTTGCAGAATGCCAAGCAGTCTGGCACGGGTTTCATAGGCTGCCCAAGCAATGTGGGGGGTAATGCGGCAATTTTTTGCGTGCAGCAGGGGGTTGTCTGTTGCCGGCGGCTCGGTAGAGAGCACATCCAGCCCGGCGCCTGCCAGCTTGCCGCTGTTTAACGCCTGCGCCAATGCATCTTCGTCCACCACCGGTCCGCGGCTGGTGTTGATAAAGATCGCGCCGTCTTTCATCTTGTCAAAGGCCGCCGCGTTCATCATACCCTGGGTGTCCGGTGTGAGGGGACAGTGGCAAGTGATGATGTCGCTGTTTGCCAGCACCGTATCCGCATCTGCAAATCGGGTGCTGTGCAGCTCGTCAAGCGGCTTTTCGTGCGGGGTGCACACCAGCACTTGCATACCGAATGTTTCTGCAATCTGCGCCACTCTGTGCCCGATTGCGCCAAACCCAAAGATGCCCAAGGTTTTGCCGTCTAATTCCATCAGCGGTGTTTTCCAAAAACAAAAGTCCGGGCAACGGCACCATTCACCGTTTTCTACCGCCTGTGTATGCACTGCAACCTGGTTGGTAAAGGACAGGATAAAAGCAAACACCAGCTGCGCCACCGCATTGGTGGAGTAAGCGGGAATGTTGCACACGGTAATACCCAGCTCCTTGGCTGCCGCACAGTCTACCACATTGTAGCCGGTGGATTGCAGCCCAATGTATTCCAGCTCCGGGCGCAATGCTTCCAGCGTTGCACGGTCAAGGACGGTTTTGTTGATAATCAGCAAATTTGCACCTTTGGCGCGTTCTACCACTTGGTCAGCCGTTGTACGGTCATAGACCTTATAGTCGCCATAGTTGCCCATCCAGTCCCAGCTTTGGTCGCCGGGGTTGGTGGTATAGCCGTCTAAATTTACAATTTTCATAAAATCACGCCTTTCTGTCCAAATTATAACCCAGTCCGTCTTAAAATGCAACCTGTACTTGCGCCGGGCACGCCGGGCGGTTATAATAATAAGCAAGGACGCACCCGCATAGTATGTACGGGTGATTTTTGTGAAGCGTGTTTTTCCCGCTGCGCTGTGCGTGGCGTTTGTGTTTGTAACCTGCCTGTCTCTGCAAGTGCTGTTGCGGCAGTCTGTGCCCTCGGCGGTGCAGTACCCTAAGGCGCGCTACAATTTGGTCATCGACCCGGGTCACGGCGGCATGGATGTGGGCACGGTGGCGGCGGACGGCACGGCAGAGAAAGAGATCAACCTGGCTATTGCCCGGGATTTGTATGCTTTTGCGGTGATCAGCGGCATACCCGCCTCTATGACCCGCACCGGGGACTACCTGGTCTACAAGGCCGGAGACGACAAAAAACGCTCAGATTTGTATAACCGTTTTGACTATATTAACAGCGTGGATAACGCGGTGCTGGTTTCTATTCATCAAAACCATTTTGCCGATACCTCCCAGTGGGGGATGCAGATTTGGTACACGGTGAACGATCCGTTGAGCAAGGCACTGGCTGCTCATATTTTAGCTTATGACAAGCAGCACTTGCAGCCGGGTAATCGTCGGGAGAACAAGCCGTCGGACGACAGCTATTATCTGCTTTATAAAGCCAAAGTGCCCTCCGTGATGGTGGAGTGCGGCTTTATGAGCAATGTAAAAGAAAATAATCAGTTAAAACAGGATGTTTATCGGCGCCGCGTGGCCTTTTGCATTTTGGCAGGGCTTAGCGATACCATGAAAACAGGGGAGTTACCGTAATGGCAAAACAGAGGAGTATGTATATTTGCAGCGAATGCGGCTACGAGAGCGGCAAGTGGTACGGCAAGTGCCCGGGCTGTGGCGAGTGGAACACCATGAATGAGGAGACCCCGGCGGTCAAATCCACAGGCACCAAGCGCAGCAGCGGCGGTTACGCTTCGCGACCGTTGAAGCGTTTGTCGGAAATTACAGAAGACGTGGAGCGGCGTATTTCCACCGGCATTCATGAGTTTGACCGGGTGCTGGGCGGCGGTATCGTAGAGGGCAGCTTGGTGCTCTTAGGTGGCGATCCGGGTATCGGTAAATCCACCATTTTGCTGCAAGCCTGTCAGCACTTGGGACAGCACCATACCATTCTCTATGTGAGCGGCGAGGAGTCTGCCAATCAGATCAAGCTGCGTGCCAATCGGCTGGGTGTGAATACGGACAGTCTATACATTTTGGCAGAGACGGATGTGGGCAGTATTGCCGAGACCATTCGCAGCGAAAAGCCGGATATTGTGATCATTGACTCCATTCAAACCATGGTGTACGATCAGGTGACTTCTTCTGCCGGATCCGTGACCCAGGTGCGGGAGTGCACCAATATTTTTATGCACACAGCCAAAACCTACGGTATCCCTATTTTTGTAGTAGGCCATGTGAACAAGGACGGCGCCATTGCCGGTCCTAAGGTGCTGGAGCATATTGTGGATACGGTGCTGTACTTTGAGGGCGAGCGGAACTACTCTTACCGTATTCTCCGAGGGGTGAAGAACCGCTTCGGCTCTACCAATGAGATCGGTGTGTTTGAGATGACCCAAGAGGGGCTTTTGGAAGTGGAAAATCCCTCGTTGATGATGCTCTCCGGTCGTCCGAAGAACGCCAGCGGCACCTGTGTGGCCTGTGTAATGGAAGGCTCTCGCCCCATTTTGGCGGAGGTGCAGGGATTGGTAACGGCAACCGGCTTCGGCACGCCCCGGCGTATGAGTACCGGCTTTGATTTTAACCGTATGGCAATGCTCATTGCGGTATTGGAAAAGCGGGCGGGCTTTTTCTTCAACACCATGGATGCTTATATCAATGTGGTCAGTGGTCTGCGGTTGGACGAGCCGGCGGCGGATCTGTCTGTGGCAATGGCGCTGGTGTCCTCGCTGAAGGACGCGGTGATCGGCGACAAGGTGCTGGCCTTTGGCGAGATCGGCTTGGCAGGCGAGATTCGCGCTGTCAGCCATTGCGAACAGCGCGTGCAGGAGGCCGGTCGTCTGGGCTTCCAGCGCTGTGTGATCCCGTTCCATAATTACAAATCCCTGTCAAAGAACCTTAAAAAAGAATTGGATATTGTGCCGGTGCGCACCGTTCGCGACGCATTCAGTGCCTTGACGGTGAAAGAGTGATATTTTGACTTAATAAAGGACCCTGCTGTTGCAAGGTCCTTTTGCTTTTTTACTATCGCTCCCAATCTTCGCAGGCGTTACGGCGCTGCGGTTTGGGCTGATTTTTGCCGGTGGCCACCGTGCCGTCGTCCATTTGGTGATCCAGCAGGATTTCCTCTTGGGTCAGCATAAAATAGCTTTGCCAGGCGGGGTCCAGCGGCGTGTTGCCGTCTGCATCGGCCCAGGTCAAATCTACATGGTAAGTGCCGCTTTCCAGTTTTACCAGGTTCCAGGCGTGGGCGGTGTCTTGGGACACGCCGCTGACCTGTGTGCACCACAAATTTGCCTTGCGGCAAAGGTATTCAAATCCGCTGGCATAGCCCTGACAAATGGACGACCCGCCCTCAATGGCGCCGTAGGCGGTGGCAATAGGTTTGCCGCCGACGGAGTCGTTGTCATAAGTAGTGCGCAAGGAGATCACCGTGCCAGGTAGCGGTACGGCAATACCGGCGCAGAACAGGGCGAAAAGCGCTTTCTTGAATCGCGTTCGTTTCTGTGGCCTTTGGCGCATGGTTTTCCTCCTATTGGTTGGTGGTTCCGCTGCTTTTTGTACGCTGAAAATAAAAAAAGCCACTGTAACCGAAATTACAGTGGACTTGGTGGAGCATAGGGGATTCGAACCCCTGACCTCCACACTGCCAGTGTGGCGCGCTCCCAACTGCGCTAATGCCCCATAGCTATCTTGCTTTGGTAGTATAGCATAGCGTATATGGGAAAGTCAAGAGAATTTTTACAAAAAATGCAAAAACACAGATTTTTCTCTTTTGCATAGAATGAGATAGGTTCGTAGGAGGGGTGACAGTGGCGAGTATCAGCCTTTGTATGATCGTGCGGGACGAGAAAGCGGTACTGGGACGGTGCCTGGAGAGCGTGGCACCGGCGGTGGATGAGATCATTGTGGTAGACACTGGCAGCATGGACGGCACCAAGGCGGTGGCGGCTGCTTATACCGATCGGATTTTTGACTTTGCCTGGGTAGATGATTTTTCAGCGGCACGCAATGCATCCTTTGCCAAGGCCACCGGTGATTATATCCTGTGGCTGGACGCAGACGATGTGCTGTTGCCGGAGGATCTGGATGCGTTGTTGTGTCTGAAAAATCGCCTGGATCAATCCCCGGCGGATGTGGTGATGATGCGCTACAACACCGGCTTTGACAGTCGTGGCAATCCCACTTTTTTCTTTGATCGAGAGCGGTTGGTGCGCCGTGCGGCGAGACCGGTTTGGCACGGTCGGGTACACGAATATATTCAGTGCCCGGGCACCAGAATTACAGTGAATATTGCCGTGACGCATCGATCAATCAAGACAGCGTACACCACCCGAAACCTACGGATCTATGAAAAGATGGCGGCGGCAGGGGAGTCGTTTACGCCCCGAGATCGATTCTACTACGGGCGGGAGTTATACTACCATCGGCAGTATGACCGTGCGGTACAAGAATTGCAGGCGTTTTTGGCGCCCGGCGACGGCTGGCTGCCGGATCAGTTGGAGGCCTGTAAGTTTCTGAGTGCAGCCCTGCACGACCAAGGGGATCGGAAGGGTGCGTTTGCTGCATTGTGCCGGAGCTTTGCCTTGGGAGCACCTCGGGCGGACCTGGTATGCGGCTGCGGTGATCTGTTACTGGAACAAGGGGACTATCCGGCGGCGATTTGTTGGTACAAGTGGGCGCTGGAACTGCCCCAGGACCTGCATAGCGGCTTTGTAAACACGGATGACACCGGGTACTTGCCGTACCTGCGGC
>UMDV01046257.1_pt1 | contig 14713 bp, 11 predicted proteins | sample 1964571 | NCBI WGS metagenome assembly UMDV01 (sample SAMEA4836002, study PRJEB28245) | human gut metagenome | biome: gut microbiome; material: fecal sample | place: Denmark | collected 2008 | reverse complement strand
GACCTCCGTGGTCGTGGCGATCTGCTTCGCGCTGTCCGCCTTCCTCTCCCCGGTCATCTCCGCCGTGCCGTCCGCCGCGACCGCAGGCGTGCTGGTCGTGGTCGGCTGCATGATGGCTTCCTCCTTGAAGGAAATCGAGTGGGGCGACATCTCCGAAGCCATTCCGGCGTTCTTCGCGTCCGTGTTCATGGCGTTCAGCTACTCCATCTCCTACGGCATCGCCGGCGGCTTCATCACCTACTGCATCGTCAAGACCTGCAAGAAGCAGGCCAAGGACGTGCATCCGGTGATCTGGGTCGTGGCCGTGCTGTTCATTCTGGACTTCGTCATCACCGCAGTGCTGTAACAGTCCTTTTCATACGGAAATGGGCGGTTCCTTCAGTGGAATCGCCCATTTTTTATATCGACTTTCGTATCGGTTTGACGCAGATCCGCATCAGATGGCTTGGGAGAACGCGTCGACGAGCGCGGCCATCCAGTCCGTCAGGGAATCGTACTGCTCCGGCATCTGCTCGGTCAGCTCCACGATCGGAATATTGGACGATTTGGCGGCGGTGACGATCTTGCCGGTCAGCTCGGTCTCCTCCTGAATGTTGACCACCAGCAGGCCGACCTTGCCGGCCTCCAGCATGTCGGTGAACTGTTTGATGTCGGTCGGCGTTGGCTCGCTTTCGTTGGCCGTGGCACGCATGTAGCCGGTCGGCGTCGCGTCTTTGAGGCCCAGGTCCCCGGCCAGATATTCGGCGACCGATTCCGTGGCGGCATAGGCTTCGCCATCCGCCTTACGTTTGGTCTCCGTGATTTTTCGGGCGACCTCGTCTTCCTTGGAACGCCATTGCTGGTTCAGCTTGTCGAAATCGGCCTTGCCGTCGGGCCTTGTGCCCTCGTATGCCCTGGTGATGGCCTGTGCGACCGCTTTGCGCACCGCCGCCGAGAACCAGACGTGCGGGTTGCCGCCATCCTTGACGCCACCGATCTCCGCCGCGTTGATGACTTGCGATTTGGCGGATTGCGCGGCTTTGACGGCCCATGAGTCGTACCCGGCGCCGTTGACGATGACGATTCGTGCCTTCTGCAGTTTGGCGATGTCGGACGTGGTCGGCTCATAGTCGTGCGCGTCCACGTTGGTGGAGTTGATGATGCTGGTCACCCGCACGCCGCTTCCGCCGAGCTGCTCGGCGAGGGTGCCCCATTGGTTGATGGAGGAGACGACGGGAATCGCGCCATGCGCGGAACCGGCACCGTCCTGCGACGTTCCGCAGGCAGACGCGGAAGCGAGAAGGCCGACGGAAGCGAGTACGGCAATCGCAATTCTTGCATAACGGTTCACGATGGTTCCTCCATTTTCATACGCTTCATGCTTCGGTGAATCCATCATAACCGTAACTGAGAATGATTCTCAACAGCGCGTGTCGCTTCCACAAGAAAAACAACAAACCGACGCCGAGAGCAATCTCAACGTCGGTTTGCGGGGAAAAGGAGCTGCCGATCAGCCAAAACGTACAATTACAGAGTCTCGCACAGCGAAGCGCTATTAACAGCCGACTCGCACCAACCCACCGGGTTGGCACTACGTTTTGGCGAATCGGCCTTATCGATCAGCCAAAACGTCCGGAGACGTAGCGTTCGGCTTCTTCGTTCTGCGGGTTGTTGAACATCGTGGTGGTGTCGGTGAAGTACTCGAGGTGACCCGGCTGGCCAACGGCCTTCAGGTTGAAGAAGGCGGTGTAGTCGGCGATACGAGCGGCCTGCTGCATGTTGTGCGTCACGATCACGATGGTGTACTCGTTCTTCAGCTCGTTGATCAGATCCTCCACGGCCAGGGTGGAGATCGGGTCGAGGGCGGAGCACGGTTCGTCCATGAGCAGCACCTGCGGGTGCACGGCCACGGCGCGTGCGATGCAGAGCCTCTGCTGCTGGCCGCCGGACAGGCCGATGCCCGGATTGTCCAGACGATCCTTGACCTCGTTCCACAGGTTGGCGCCGCGCAGGGCCCACTCGACCAGATCATCCGCGTCGGACTTGGAGATCTTGCGGTTGTTGAGCTTCACACCGGCCAGCACGTTCTCGCGGATGGACATGGTCGGGAACGGGTTCGGACGCTGGAACACCATGCCGACGTCACGACGGACGGCGACCGGATCCACATCCTTGTCGTACAGGTTCTTGCCTTCCAGCAGCACCTCGCCTTCGCAGTGGGCGCCCGGAATGATCTCGTGCATGCGATCGAGGGTGCGCAGCACGGTGGACTTGCCACAGCCGGAAGGGCCGATGAACGCGGTGACCTTGTTGGCTTCGATGTTGATGTTCACGTCTTCCACGGCCAGGAAGTCGCCGTAGAAGATGTTCAGATGGTTGACATCAATACGTTGTCCCATTTGTTTTCCTTATTGTTCTTATGTTTTCGACTATTCGACCGCGCTCAGCGTTCCGACTTGACGGCGAAGACCTTCGCCACGAGACGGCCGATGAGGTTGAGGATCAGCACGATGAGAATCAGCACAAGGGCTGCGGCCCAGGCGCGTTCCATCGGGATGGTGGTGACGCAGGCCGCGGAAGCGTTGGCCGGGCAGTTCGCGTTGAGCTTGGAATACTCCTGGTAGACGTACACCGGAAGCGTGGTCATCTGGCCGGAGAAGAGGTTGACGTTCGTGGAGGCGATGTAGCCTGCGGTCATCAGCAACGGAGCGGTTTCACCGATCACGCGGGCGACGGCGAGAATCGCACCCGAAACGATGCCCGGCAGGGCGGTGCGCAGCACGATCTTCGTGATCGTGCGCTGCTTCGTGACGCCCAGGGCGTACGAGGCCTCGCGCAAATCGTGCGGCACGATCTTGAGCATTTCCTCGGACGACTTGACCACGGTCGGCAGCATCAGCAGGGAAAGTGCGACGGAGCCTTCGAAACCGTTGATGGTGCCGGGGCCGATCAGAATCGTGAACATCGAGAAGGCGAACAGGCCTGCGACGATGGACGGGATGCCGCTCATCACGTCGACCAGCAGGGTGATGACCTGTGCCAGCTTGCCACGGTTGGAATATTCCACCAGGTACACGGCGCACATCAGGCCGATCGGGATGGAGATGAGCATGGCGCCGAAGGTGATTTCCAGCGTGCCGATGATGGCGTGCAGGATGCCGCCGTAGCCGCCGGACGGGGTCGGGTTGCCGCCGACCACGCCGGTCATGTTGTAGCTCAGGAAGTTGAGGTTCAGCCTCTTGACGCCGTTGATGATGGTGGTGAGCAGCACCGAGAACAGCGGGATCAACGCCACGATGAACGCGCACGAGATGAGCGCCTTCATGGCGAAGTCCTTGCGCTTGCGCGCTGAGGTGAAGGAACGGGTCGGCTTGAACTTGTCGAAGTCGATGACGGGAGCGCCGTCCATCGGCGAAGCGTCGTTATTTGCGGCGGTCATCACACACTCGCTTTCTCGGTGAGCTTACGAGCGATGAAGTTCACCACGAAGGTAATCAGGAACAGAACCAGGCCGGTGCCGATCAGCACGGAAACACCCAGATCGTTGGCTTCCGGATACTGCGCGGCGATGTTCGCGGCGATGGTCTGGTTCTGCGAGGCCTGCAGCAGCTTGACGGAGTAGTTGAGGCCCGGGGACAGAATCATGAGCACGGCCATCGTCTCGCCGAGCGCACGACCGAGGCCGAGCATGGAGGCGGACACGACGCCGGACTTGCCGAACGGCAGGACCGCGAGCTTGACCATTTCCCACTTCGTGGCGCCGAGGGCCAGAGCCGCCTCTTCCTGAAGGCGAGGGGTCTGCAGGAAGATGTCGCGGGACATGGAGGTGATGATCGGCAGGATCATGACGGCCAGCACCACGGACACGGTGGCCACGGTACGGGAGGGATTGGCGGCGGGACCGGCGAAAATCGGAATCCAGCCAAGGTATTTGGCCACCCAATTCCAGAACGGATAGATGGCCGGCACCAGCACCAGACCGCCCCACAGACCGTAGATAACGGACGGGATGGCGGCGAGCAGATCGACCACATAGCTCAGGGCGGTGGCGAGCTTCTTCGGCGCGTAATGCGAGATGAACAGTGCGATGCCGACCGACACGAAGAAGGAAATCAGCAGTGCCAGGGCGGAAATCAGCACGGTACCGAACAGCAGCGGTCCGACGTAGCCCCAGAAGCTGGAAGCCTTGCCGCCGGTGAAGTTGCTGATGGTCGCGCTGTTGGCCTTCTGGTCACCGCCGATCAACGGCCACGCGCGGAACAGCAGGAACAGCGCGACCGCGGCGAGCACGACGAGGATCAGGATGCCGCAGGCGTAGGCCACGCCCTTGAACACCTTATCCGCGTTCTTGCCGCTCACCGGCTGCTGTGCCGTTTTGCTTTGCGAACTCACGGGTTCTCCTTTTGGTTTGCTTGCGATTGCTTTCGATTTTTCTGGTTTTGCGTATCGTCCGTAGGTATCGTTTCAGGCCGCAGCCGTTTTTTACGCGGCTGCGGCCTGAAACCTACGGTCAGTCACCGATCACCGAAAGCGATCGCCCCACTGTGACGGGCTCACTTGGTTTTGATGGCGTCGATGGACTTGACGACCTTCTGACGCAGGGTGTTGGACATCGGAGCGGAGCCGGCTGCGGAAGCGGCGGTCTGCTGGCCTTCGTCGCTGGTCACGTAGGTGAGCCAGGACTTGACGAACTTGGCGGTGTTGGCGTCCTTGTATGCCGGGCAGGCGACGTCGTAGGAGACCAGCACGATCGGGTAGGCGCCCTTCTCGGTGGTGTTGTGGTCGAGCTTGACGACCACGCGGTTGTCACCCTTGGCGGAATCGTCGAGCGGGGAGGCGTCCACGACCTTGGCGGCGGCTTCAGCGGAGAACGGGACGTAATCGTCGCCGACCTTCACGGCCACGGTGCCCAGATCGCCGGCCTGGGAGGCATCGGCGTAACCGATGGTGCCGTCAGCCTGCTGCACGGTGGAGATCACGCCGGAAGTGCCCTTGGCGCCCTGGCCGACCTCGTTCGGCCAGTTCTCGCCGAGGTCGTAGCTCCATGCGTCGCCAGCGGCGTCCTTGACGTAGCTCAGGAAGTTCTTGGTGGTGCCGGACTTGTCGGAACGGTGCACCACGGTGATGTCGAGGTCAGGCAGATCGACCTTCGGGTTCTGCTTCTTGATGGCGTCATCGTTCCACTTGGTGATCTTGCCGTCGAAGATCTTGGCGATGGTCTCGGCGTCCATGTTCAGGGTCTTGCCCTTGCCGGACACGCCCTGCAGGTTGAAGACGACGGCGATCGGGGAAATGTAGACCGGGATGTCGAAGGCGGTGCCGGAAGCGCACACGCTCTTGGACTGCTCGACCTCGTTATCGGCGAGGGAGGCGTCGGAGCCGGCCCATGCGGTTGCACCGGTCAGGAAGGTGGACACGCCAGCGCCGGAACCGGACGGGTTGTAAGCGACCTTGGCGTCCGGGTTGGTGCCCTGGAAGCCGGCGATCCAAGCTTCGACGGCGGCCTGCTGGGAAGAAGCGCCAGCGCCGGAGAAGTTGCCGGAAACGGTTTCGGTCTTGGTATCGGACTTGGCCGAAGAATCGGTGGAAGCGGTGGTGTTGTCACCGCAAGCCGCGACGGAAGCCAGCATCACAATGCCGGACACAGCGGCGATGGAGCGTACGAGAATGGAGTTACGCATTATTCTTTTCCCTCTGTCAACGTTCAGATGGCGTGTGTTTCTGATTTTTCGATTTTCTGTTGTCGCCATCGTTCTTCATGACAATCTCCAGCCTATTGGGCGTTTCACTCGCCCCAAACCAAAAACGGTGAACGGAAGATGAACAGTCTACGACACCTTCGCCGTTCGACGTTCCTTCCGTTCACCGTTCTTTGCAAGCACGATGCGAATGCGCGCTATACCAAGCCTTTCATCATCATTCGCTTGGCGTATCGATCTTGTATCCGAGGCCGCGCACGGTGGTCAGATACTTGGGATGGCCCGGGTCCTCCTCGATTTTGGCGCGCACGCGCTTGACATGCACGTCCAGCGTCTTGGTGTCGCCGACATAGTCGGAGCCCCAGATGCGGTCGATCAGCTGGTGGCGGGTCATCACGCGGCCCTTGTTCTGCATGAGGTATTCCAGCAGTTCGAATTCCTTCAGCGGGAAGAACACGTTCTCGCCGCGGACCGTCACCTCATGCTGGCCGATTCTCATGGAAATGTCACCGCATACGAGCGGAATATCGTCGTCGGCGGCTTCTCCGGATTCGGCAACCATCTGGTTACGGCGCAGCACCGCACGGATACGCGCCAACAGTTCACGGAAGGAATACGGTTTGGTGATGTAATCGTCCGCGCCGATTTCAAGACCGACGACTTTGTCGATTTCCGCGCTTTTCGCAGTCAACATGATAATCGGAACACGACTTTGCTCGCGGATTCTACGACACAATGCGGTGCCGTCAAGTCCAGGAAGCATCAGGTCAAGTAACACCAGATCGATGCCGCCTTTGGTAAACAGCTCCAGCCCTTCCTCACCAGTGGCCGCGGCGGACACGTCGTACCCTTCACGGGTGAGCTGGTAGACCAGCGGCTCACGGTACGACTCTTCGTCCTCGACGATCAGAATTCGCGTCATCAGTGGTTCTCCTCATTCTCTGTTGTGGTGGAGTGGTCGGACTGTTTCTTTTCACGGGTGTTATCATTCGCCGAATCCGCCGGATGGTCGGGTTCCGCAGCGCCCGAAGCCTGCGGCATTGTGATGGTGAAGGTGGATCCCTCCCCCTCGCGCGACCATACGGAGATGGTGCCGCCGCAATCCTCGACGCAATGCTTGGTGATGGCCAATCCCAGGCCGGTGCCGCCGGTTTCCCGGGAGCGCGCCGGATCGACGCGGTAGAATCGCTCGAAAATTCTGCTGAGCGACGCCGCGGGGATGCCGATGCCCTGGTCCACGACGCGAATCGCCACCTTGCCGGATTCGATGCCGATGCCGACGGCCACCGTGGTATGTTCCGGCGAATAGTTGATGGCGTTCTCCACCAGGTTCTTCACCGCAGTTTTGATGGTCTCATGGTCAGCGACCACGAACACGTCCAGGTTCTGTTCGGCTTCCTTGGCCAGTTCCTCGGCGTTCGCATGCACCAGCACCTGCCGGCCGTTCACGGACAGGACCAGGCTGATATGCTTCGATTCGGCCTTGACCTGGTTTTCGGCGAGCGCCTCGCGTGCCACGGACAGCACGGACAGCCGTTCCGCGTTGAGCATCGCTGCCGCGCTTTGCGCTTTCTGCAGGTCGATCAGACGGTGGACCAGTTCCGTCAATCGTTCGGATTCCTTGGAGATTCGGCCGGAGAAGTATTTCACCGCGTCCGGATCGTCGGCCGCGTCGCCGATCGTTTCGGCGAGCAGAGAAATCGCGCCTGCCGGGGTTTTCAGTTCGTGCGAGACGTTGGTGACGAAATCGCGCCGCATGATTTCGAAACGGCGTTGCTCGCTCATGTCGGAAATGAAAATCGCAAATAGGTTGTCGGCGATCTGTCCGACGCGCACGTGCAGGTAGAGCGTGTCTTCGGGCAGCGGCTTGCCGGCTTCGACGCCTTTGCCGTTCGTGTTCACCACGCCCGTTCGCGTGCGGCCGTGCAGGGGGATGGTCAGTTCGCGTTCGCGCACCACGCTGTCTGTGGAGACCAGTTTCACGATGTCGCGGATTTCCGCGAGCGCCATCGCCTGGTCGTGGATGATGCCGAAGCGCCGCGCGGCCGGGGATGCGTATTGGACCGTGGCCAGCGAGTCTACGACCACCAAAGCTTCGGGCATGACGGCCACCAGCTGGCGTTCCGTGGACTGCACGGGAACGCGGGGGCCGAACAGGGACGTGTTCTTCGCAGCTCCGAACAGGCTCGGATCATTGGGGTCGACGCCGTCCTGCACATCCTGGAAGCCTCGTCTGCGGCCAAGCAGGAACGCCACGACGAACACGACCACGACCACGACCACCAATGCCGCAACCACCGACGGCGTTGCCAGCATCTGCTCCAACGTCATGCGTTCACCTTCCGATAATCCTCAGTTCTTCCTTAAGACTAGCGGTTTCGGAGAGGCTTTCGCGTATGCGATGCTCTCACGCCACCGGAAGTTTTCCTGCCGTTCATCTTCCGAAACGCAGCATATCGGAATATGAGATGTCCCGTTTGCCGATATGACGATGCATGATGACGGGTCATGCGGCAAACGGGATGTGGAAACGGCTTTTCGCAACGTTAGGCGTTTCGCAACGCCACATGAACGCTACATGCGTTTGGCGATGTTCACCGTCAGTTTCGCGGCGGTGTCCGCGTATTCGGAAATGTCGAACGTTTTGAAATCCTCGTAGTCGGTGTCCGCGTTGTCGCTCAGCGCGCGAATCACCAATGCGGGAACGTCGTTGCGGGCGGCGACATGCGCGACGGCGGCGCCTTCCATTTCCACCGCGTCCGCGCCGGTCTCACGGATCACCTGCTCGACCTTCTGCGGATCATCGACGAAATAGTTGCCGGTGGCGATGATGCCGACGATATGGTGAATGTTCAAGTCGTTCAGCGCCTGGTCGGCCAGTTCGAGCAGACGGTCGTCGCTATGGTATTCCTCGATGGGCCGGTCGGCGGTGCCGGGCTTGAACTGTCCCACCAATCGCATGTCGGTGTCGAGATAGCGCAGGGTGCCGCCGAGCACCACGTCGTTGATGTGCAGATTCGTGTTGAGATTGCCCGCGATGCCGGAGAAGATCACGGCGTCCGGCTGGTCAGCGTCGATCAGATGCTGCGTGGTGGCGGCGATGTTGACGGTGCCCATGCCGCCGACGGTCGCGGCGACGTTGACGGCGGTGCCCTTGTTGGTTTCGAGGGTGCCGCGCGTCACCTTGACGCCGGCTTCCTCGGTGACGGTGACGTTGCTCAGTACCGTTGCGATATTGGCGACTTCCTCATCCATGGCGCCGATGATGGCGATTGCGGTCATTGCACCCTCCCTGTCTTACGTGCTGTCTTGAGTGTTGTTTTACGCGATTGCGATTCGCGTTTCCCGAATTTTCTGCAATCGCGCGGATAGTGAATCGAATCGGTCACTTCCAGCGGCGCGCGGCCACCGCATGGGCAAGCTCGCGTAGCAGCTGTTCCGTGGTGTTCCAGCTCAGACATTTGTCGGTGATGGACTTGCCGTAGACGAGCTGGTCGAGCGGCGCGGCCTTCTGGTTGCCGCCTTCGATGAAGCTTTCCATCATGATGCCGGTGATGCCCTGCTCGCCTTTGGCGATACGGCCCGCGATGTCACGCACCACCTGCGCCTGACGATGCTCGTCCTTGCCGGAGTTGCCATGCGAGCAGTCGACGATCAGCCCATGTGCCGCAGCGGAATCGGCCGGCATTTCGGCGCGGATGGTGTCCATGGCCTTGGCCACCGAAGCGGCATCGTAATTCGGGCCGTGCGAGGAACCACGCAACACCACATGGCAGTCGGGATTGCCGAGCGTTTTGACCACGGCGGCGCGGCCGAGATGGTCGATGCCGAAGAACGTGTGCTGTTGTGCGGAAGCGAAGCAGGAATCGGCCGGAGCCTTGATGGAACCGTCCGTGGCGTTCTTGAAGCCGATCGGCATGGACAGGCCGGACGCCAACTGCCGGTGCACCTGGCTTTCCGTATTGCGCGCGCCGATCGCACCCCAGCTAATCGCGTCGGAAATATACTGCGGACTGGTCGGCTCCAAAAACTCCGTGGCCGCCGCCAAACCCTCGTCAAGCACGCCAAGCAGCGTGCGGCGAGCCAACAGCAAGCCCTTCCTGATATTGCAGCTGCCGTCGATATCCGGATCGTTGATCAGACCCTTCCAACCGACCGTGGTGCGCGGCTTCTCGAAATACACGCGCATGACGATCAGCAGCTCGCCATCCAACTCGCCTTTCAACGCGGACAGGCGACGCGCGTAATCGAGCGCGGCCTTCGGATCGTGAACGGAACACGGACCGACAACCACCAGCAGGCGATCGTCCTGACCGTACAGGCAGGCACGAATCTCATCACGCGAATAGGCGACGATCTCCTGCGCCTGCTCGCTCAACGGCAGGTCGCCCAGCACCTGCGCCGGCGTGGGCAACACTTCGAATTCCAGCACGCGGCGGTTCACGATGCGGCTGATGCCCACCTGGTCCTCCCAGCGCGGCACGTCGGTCTCCACCAGCGGATTCTTGCCCTCATCCATGGCCTGCCTAATGGCACGTAAATCCTCAGGCGTGTTCAGCTGCTGCTGCATGATCTCGCTCTCCTTGTCGCTTCCTTTCCCAAGGATAGCAACGATGGTGCAGAAACATCAGCCAAGCTTGCGACGCGCGTCGACCGCGTCGGCAAGCGTGTGCAGCAGCTGCTCGGTACGATCCCACGGCACGCATGCGTCGGTGATCGACTTGCCGTATTCCAGCTGGTCGAGCGGCGCGGGCTTCTGATTGCCCGCCTTGAGGAAGCTTTCCATCATGATGCCGAGAATGCCCTGTTCGCCGGCCGCGACGCGTGCGGCGATTTCTTCGACCACTTCGGCCTCGCGCACCTCGTTCTTGCCGCAGTTGCCGTGCGCGGCATCGATGATCAGACCATGCTCGCTTGGTCCGGAAGCCTTGGAAGCCTTGAGATCCGCCAACGCTTGGGCCACGGAAGCGGCATCGTAGTTCGGACCATGCGAGGAACCACGCAGCACCAGATGGCAGTCGGGATTGCCCTTGGTCTCCGCGGAAATCACACGACCATCCAGATTGATGGAGAGGAAATGATGCTCGAAAGCGGCCGCGAAACACGAATCGGCCGCCGGCTTGATGGAACCATCCGTAGCGTTCTTGAAACCGATCGGCATGGACATGCCGGACGCCAGCTCGCGGTGCACCTGGCTTTCCGTATTACGCGCGCCGATCGCGCCCCAGCTGATCAGATCGCAAATATACTGCGGGGTAATCGGATCAAGCCATTCCGTAGCGGCGGGCAAGCCGAGCCCCAGCACGTCGGTAAGCACCTTGCGAGCCATGAACATGCCCTTGCGAATATTGAACTGGCCGTCAAGATCAGGATCGTTGATCAGACCCTTCCAACCGATCGTGGTGCGCGGCTTCTCGAAATACACGCGCATGACGATGACCAGACGATCATCAAGCTCCTTCTTGACGGCGGCAAGCCTCTCCGCATACTCGTGCGCAGCCTTCGGATCATGAATCGAACACGGGCCGACGATGGCCAGCAGACGATCGTCACGGCCATGCAGCACGTCACGAATCTCCTGACGGGACTTCAACACCAGATCGCTCATCTCGTTCGTGAGCGGAAGTTCCTTCAGAAAATATCGGGGAGCGGGAATCGGGTCAAGCTGACGAATATTGACATCCACGGTCTCCGGAAACACGGCGCGCTCATCCAACAGCTGTGCATCCTTCGAACTATCCGGACCGCGAAGACCTGCCATCGCTTCTGTTCCTCCCCTGCATCATTATGCTTGCGTAGCGCGATAGCGCCACCGTCGTTACCTTAACGGATGGGGACGGAATATGGGGATGGGCGACTGCATGGTGGAATGGGTGGGGGGTGACGTGGGACGAAGAAAGCGATATAGGAAAGACCCAACGCGGACGGAGAGTCCGGGTTGGGTCTTTTTTTGGGGGAAACGTGCGTCATGGGGCCTGCCGGGCTGAGGCGATGAGGCCTGCAGCCTCGAAAACGCCTGTCGGCGTTTTCCCTCGCGGCGGAAGCCCACCGGGCTTCCGCTATTCGCTCGGCGCGTATTGGCCAGCGCGCGCTCCGCGCGCTATTTGGCCAATGCGCCTTCGGCCCTGCAATTACGGACCACGCTCCGCGTGGACTCAATACTACCTTCGCCGTGCCTTCGGCCTGACGGCCTCAGCCGCGCCTACAAACAGTCCACAGGACTGTTTGCTTAACGGCGCGTCGGCTCAGGGAGCGCTGGCCTTAGGCCAGCGCTCCCATCGGATCCCACGCGGGGAGCATGGTGGCGGGTTCTTCTAGGGCCTTGAGGTATTCGGCGGGAAGGAGGGCCTTGGGGACGGCGACCTCGTAGACGTATTCGGTGAACCAGTCGTCGCTCATGGTGAAGTAGCCCTTGTCGGCGATCTTGTCTCCCCACGAGTTCTCCACACGCCAACGGCGGGTGGTGTGGCCATCCTCATCCACATCCACACCGACGAACGCCATCGCGTGATTCATCGCGGAATCGCCGAAACGGACACGCTGTTCCTTGTCCAGATCGAAATCGACGCCATACACGCGGCCATACTCGAACAGGTCGGTGGCCCACGCGCCATTCTCACGGTCCATCATCGGATGGCAGTCAGCGCCGAACCATACCGGAATGCCCTGTTCCTGAAGAATCTGACGCACGCAGTCCTTCATGAACTGGTTCGGCACGTTGAGGTACTCGGTCGGGTCTCCCCCGGCCACGTTGCCCAGATGCTCGATGCCGATCTTCTTGCCCTTGACGTGCTCCTGACGCGGATCGTCCACCAGGCAGACATAGCTTTCCAAATCGGCGGAACCCACATACTTCTTCCAGAACTCGACAGGCGTGATCTCGCCATCGCGGTGGAACTCGCCATCCTTGTCGGTCCACTCCCAATCGAAGCTCTTCGGCGGCTCGCCCAAGTGAATCGTCAGAATACGGTGACCGGCGGCGACCGCATCGGCGATGATCGCATCGATCGCGGACGGATCAGCGTACATATGCGCAACCGCGGTGTGCAGCATGCGGCGCAGCTGCACGTTCATCTCACCGGTGTTCTTGGAGGATTCGGTCTCCGGGAACAGATCCTTCGGCACCGCGCCATACTTCTTGTACACGTTCATGGCCATGGTCCACTGGCCGCCGTCGCCCATCACGTCGGACAGCAGATGCTGCATCAGACGCGAATCGGCAGGCTCGCCGGCCTCTACCAGAGCCGCCACGTCCTTCAGGAAGTAGTTGACGCGTTCGAGCTTGTCGTAGTACATGGCGTAGTTCTGGGAGAACTCGAACTCCTTGAGACCCATGTTCTGCTTGGCCACGAAACGGGCCACGTTCAGCGAGCTGAACAGCCAGCAACGGCCGGAACGGTCCTGATGGGTGACGGTGCCGTTGTCCACGACGGTGGAGAAACGACGCTGCATCAGACGGGCGCGATCGTAGTTGCGCGCCACCTTGTCGATGCCGGCCGCCGTGACGGCGTTCATGGCCATGCGATTGTGCTCGCTTGCTTCGAAATCGTCGACGAGCTTGTTCAGTTCATCACCGCTCAATGGCGTGATGTCGGTCATTATCCATTCCCTTTCTATGGTTTCAGTTGTTCTGCGAAGCGTCTGCGGATTCGGCGTCGCCTTCCGGCTCGGTCTCGGCTGCGGAATCGTTCTCGACGGCATCCTGCGTGTCGGCGTCTGCCGGTGCGGCGGTCTCATCGTCGTGCTGCGCGTCGTCATCAGATTGCGCGTCGGAAGGCTCGCCTTCATCGACGGCGTTGACCACGGACAGGTCGTTCATGCCGAAACCGGAGAACGCGTTGGAGAACATGGCACGCAGTTCGCTGACGCGCTGCGTGATCTGGGCCTCACGGCTCTGCAGGTCGGCGATGCGCTGCTGCACGCCGTCCAGTTCCTTCTTCGCGGCCTCGCGACGCTCGTTGATCTGCTCGTCGGCGTCTTCGGTGGCCTGCTTGAGGATGCTTGCCGCGTTCGCGTCCGCCTCGTCACGCTTGCTGGAAGCGTACGCCTCAGCCTCGTCACGGGTCTTCTGCGCGGAGGAAATCAACTCGCTGGCCTGCTTGTTGGCGGCCTCGCGACGTTCGTTCAGGTCGGTGAGCAGCTCATTGACCTTCTTCGTGGCCTCCTCCTGCTGGGCGGAGATGTCGGCGCGGATCTGCTCCACTTCGGCGTTGACCTGGCTGATGGTCTTGGTGCGGTGCACTTCCGCCTCGTCGGTGATCTCCTGGGCCTTCGCCTTGGCGGTGTCGGTGATTTCGGCGGCACGGCGCTGCGCGTCGGTCATCATCTTGGACACCTGCTCGCGCACGTCCGCCAGCTTCTTGTTGGCTTCGGCAAGCGCGGATTCGATCTGGTCGTTGGTCTCGCTCTTCAGGCGGGAGATCTCCTCATTGGCGTTCTTGCGCTGTTCGGCGATCTTGCTGGTCGCCTCGGTGCGCATGTCGGAAATCTCACGTTCCTGCGTGGCGCGTTCGGCGGCAAGACGCTTGCCGTGTTCCTCACGGGAGTTGGTCAGTTCCAGATCGACGGTCTGACGCTGCGCCACCACGGCCTTCTGGGCCTCGCTGCGCATCTGGTCGACCTCATGCTGGGCATTGGCCCTCATGGCTTCGGATTCGTCCTTGGCGTCACCGAGCACCTTGGCCGCCTTGGCGTTGGCGTCGTCCATGATGCGCCTGGCGTCGATTTTGGCGTTGTTCAGCAGTGTTTCAGCCTGCAGCTGCACCGTGGCGCGGGCCGCGGAAGCGTCCTTCTTGGCTCGTTCAAGCAGCTCGGCGCTGGTCTGTTCCGCGCTGGCGAGCATCTGCTGGGCGTTGGCGCCCAGTGACGCGAAGGACTTCGGAGCGGCCTTCTTGTTCTTTTCCTCCTGCAGCTGCGCCTGCAGCTCAAGGATGGTCTGGTCGTCGGCCTTGACCTGCTCACGCAGACGGTTCACCGTCTCCTGAGCCGAAGCGAACGCCTCGTCGACTCGATCCTTGTCGTACCCCCTCAACACG
>UMDV01035286.1_pt1 | contig 15392 bp, 10 predicted proteins | sample 1964571 | NCBI WGS metagenome assembly UMDV01 (sample SAMEA4836002, study PRJEB28245) | human gut metagenome | biome: gut microbiome; material: fecal sample | place: Denmark | collected 2008 | reverse complement strand
GCCAATCCCCGCCTGCCTCTGATGAGCGAAATTAAGGATATGTATCTGCGTGCCTACTACGGCAAAGAATAAGGGAGGTTATCTGTATGAAAGCACTGAAAGAGCGCGAGCATAAAGTTATCTATAAAGACGGAGACAAGGTCGTCAAGGTGTTTGACGAGACCTTTTCCAAGGCCGATGTGCTCAACGAGGCACTGAATATGGCTCGGGTAGAAGAGACCGGTCTGCGGATTCCCAAACTGTTGAATGTAAGCAAGGTGGACGGCAAGTGGGCCATTACCAGAGAGTATATTGAGGGTACGCCCCTGAGCCAGCTGATGGCACAGCACCCGGAGAAGCAGGACGAGTACCTGAACACCTTTGTGGATATTCAGCTGGAGATCTTGGGCAAAACCTGCCCCCATCTGAATAAGATTAAGGACAAAATGCACGCCAAGATCAGCGCCTCCGATTATGAGGCCACCCTGCGCTATGACCTGCACAACCGCTTGGAGGGGATGAAACCCCACAAAAAGGTGCTCCATGGCGACTACTGCCCCAGCAATGTGATCGTGACGCCGGATGGCCGGTATTACATTATCGACTGGGCACATGCCACCCAGGGCAACGCCTCTGCGGACGCGGCCCGCACCTACCTGACCTTTACCCTTAGCGGCCAGAGCGATGTGGCAGAGAAGTACCTGGCGCTGTTCTGCAAAAAAGCGGATATTCCCAAGCAGCTGGTGCAGCAGTGGATGCCCATTGTGGCCTGCTCTGAGAGCACCAAGCACATTCCCGGCGAGCGGGAAGTGCTGGACCGCTGGGTCAATGTGTTTGACTTCCAATAATCAGCCCCCCTCCATGTTGGGTTTCCTGCCCAACAAGGTGTGTACCCCGACAGTGCGCCCCCCTGCGCTGCCGGGGTCTTTTTTAGGAATCATGCGGGGGGAGCAAGTCCCTGCCGCTGCTGTAATACTTCCCCTCTCTGCATAATCCCCAAAAAATGTTAAATCCTATTGACAGGGTATGCATTGTGTGGTATTTTTTAATTCAAAGTTTAGATGAAAGGGCGTGCGGGTATGCAGGTGTATGCGGACAATGCGGCCACCACCAGAATGAGTGACCGGGCGGTGCAGGCCATGCTACCGCTGTTGCAAGAGAATTTTGGCAACCCCTCATCGTTGCATTCTGTGGGGCAGCGGGCCAAGGAAGCGCTGGAGAATGCCCGGGACAGCATTGCCGCGGACCTGGGCGTCTCGCCCAAGGAGATTTATTTTACCTCCGGCGGGTCGGAGGCGGACAACCAGGCCATTCGCTCGGCGGCGGCTATCGGTCGTCGTAAGGGCAAGACCAAGATCATTTCTTCTGCCTTTGAGCACCACGCGGTGCTGCACACTTTGGCGGCGCTGGAGAAAGAGGGCTTCACCGTAGAGCTGCTGCCGGTGCATGAGAACGGGATCGTTCACCCGGCGGAGCTGGAAGCAGCCCTGGACGAGAACACCTGTCTGGTAACCATTATGGCCGCCAATAATGAGATCGGCACCTTGCAGCCGGTGGCAGAGATCGGCAAAATTTGCCGTGCCCACGGGGTGCTGTTCCATACGGACGCGGTGCAGGCGGTGGGGCATACCCGGCTGAACATCATACAGAGTGATATTGACCTTTTGTCCCTGTCTGCGCACAAGTTTCACGGCCCCAAGGGCGCCGGGGTGCTGTACGCCCGCCGCGGGGTGGCGCTGACCAATGTAATTGAAGGCGGCGCCCAGGAGCGGGGCAAGCGGGCCGGTACGGAGAATGTGCCTGCCATTGTGGGTATGGCTGCTGCGCTGCATGAGGCCATGGAAAACCTGGACCGGAACGCGGCGTATGTAACGGAACTGCGCCGCACATTAGAAGATAAATTAAGCCGGATCCCGGAGAGCCGGATCAACGGCGACCGGGCGCTCCGGCTGCCGGGCACGCTGAATATGTGCTTTGCGGGCATTGAGGGCGAGAGCCTGCTGCTCCTGCTGGATCAGGCAGGAATCGCGGCGTCCTCCGGTTCTGCCTGCACCAGCGGCAGCCTGGATCCCAGCCATGTGCTTCTGGCCATCGGCGTACCGGTGGAGGTGGCCCACGGCTCCCTGCGGCTGTCTCTTAGCGGGGAGAACACGCCGGCGCAGGTGGCGCATATTGCCGAGACGGTGCCCCGGGTGGTAGCGTATCTGCGCTCTATCAGCCCGGTTTGGGAGCAAATGCAAAACGAGAAAGCGTAAAGAACAGGAGCGAGAAGATGGCTTTGTATTCCGATAAGGTGATGGACCATTTTATGAACCCCCGCAATGTGGGCAAGCTGGATAACCCCTCCGGTGTTGGCCAGGTGGGCAACGCCCGCTGCGGCGATATTATGAAGATTTATATTCAGGTGGAGGATGGCGTGATCACAGATGTGAAGTTCAACACCTTTGGCTGCGCCTCTGCCATTGCCAGCAGCTCTATGGCAACGGAGCTGATTAAGGGCAAGCCCATTGACCAGGCGCTGGCGCTGACCAATCAGGCGGTAGCGGAAGCGCTGGACGGCCTGCCTGCAATCAAAATGCACTGTTCCGTCCTGGCCGAGGAGGCCATTAAGGCGGCGGTGAAAGATTATTATGACAAAAACGGCATTGCCTACGACCCGGCGGCCTTTTGCCCCGGCGACTGCGCCCATTGCCATGAATAACCCGGTGTAAGGGAGGAGAAAACCATGATACGGGATATACAAGATGAAATTATGCGGCTGAAAAAGGAGAACGATGTGTGTATTCTGGCTCATTTGTACCAGAACGACGCCATCTTAGAGGTGGCGGATTACACCGGCGACTCCTTTGCTTTGGCCAAATTGGCCCAGACCGTGCCCAACAAGACGGTGCTCATGTGCGGCGTGCGCTTTATGGCGGAGACAGTGAAGATGCTGGCGCCGGACAAGCGGGTGCTGCTGAGCAACCCGGACGCCGGCTGCCCTATGGCGGAGCAGATGGACCGGGAAGTGATCGAACAGGTGAAAGAGAATTACCCGGATTATACCGTGGTGGCGTATATCAACACCACGGCGGAGCTTAAGACGGTGTGCGATGTGTGCGTTACTTCTTCCAGTGCGGAAAAGGTGATCCGCAAGATCGACAACGACAAAATTCTCTTTATCCCGGACTGCAATTTGGGGGACTATGTGTCTCGCCAGGTGCCGGAGAAGACCTTTAAGCTGCTTAACGGCGGCTGCCCCACCCATGCCCGGCTTACTGCCCGGGATGTGCAGGCGGCCAAGGCCAAGCATCCCCAGGCGCTGTTTTTGGTGCACCCGGAGTGCGTGCCTGCCGTTGTGGAACAGGCGGATTATGTAGGTTCTACCACCGGCATTATGCATTATGCCATACAGAGCGACGCCAAAGAATTTATCATCGGTACGGAGAACAGTATTTGCGAGCACCTGCAAATGCAGTGCCCGGACAAGCGCTTTTACCCCCTGTCCAAGGACTGCGTGTGCCACAATATGAAGGCCACCACCCTGGGCGATGTGCTGGGCTGCCTGCAAGGTACCGCCGGCCAGGAGATCACCGTGCCCCCGGAGATTGCGGAAAAGGCCGTGCGCTGCATTGACCGTATGATGGAACTCTCCCAGTAAAGCAGAATAGATAGAAATACATAAGGACGGCTCCGGCCGTCCTTTGTTTGTTGTGAAATCCCCTCCAACGGATTTCTCACAACGCCCTGCAAAAATGTTGACCTTTGCCCCCGGTTGTGCTAAACTTGTATTCGTATTACTATATAAAACAAGCGGAGGTACTTTTTTATGGATAATTCTGAGAAAACACTGGAAAAGCTGGTTACCCTCAGCAAGGGGCGCGGCTTTGTGTATCCCGGCTCTGAGATTTACGGCGGCCTGGCCAACACCTGGGACTACGGCCCCTTGGGCGTGGAGCTGAAAGAAAATATCAAAAAGGCTTGGCGCAAGAAGTTCATTCAGGAGAATAAATATAATGTTGGTCTGGACAGCGCCATTTTGATGAACCCCCAGACCTGGGTGGCCTCCGGCCATTTGGGCGGGTTCTCCGATCCGCTGATGGATTGCTGCGCTTGCAAGACCCGCCACCGTGCAGACGATCTGATCGAGGCTTTTGACGGCACCAATGTGGCCGGCTGGACCAACGAACAGATGAGCGACTATATTAAGGAAAAGAACATTCCCTGCCCCAACTGCGGCGCCCACGATTTTACGGACATTCGCCAGTTTAACCTGATGTTCAAGACCTTCCAGGGTGTTACCGAGGACAGCAAGGACGAGATCTATTTGCGCCCGGAGACGGCACAGGGCATTTTTGTGAACTTTGCCAATGTGCAGCGCACCACCCGTAAGAAAATTCCTTTCGGCGTGGCCCAGGTAGGCAAGTCTTTCCGTAACGAGATCACCCCCGGCAAGTTCATCTTCCGCGTGCGCGAGTTTGAGCAGATGGAGCTGGAGTTCTTCTGCAAGCCCGGCACGGATTTGGAGTGGTTCGATTACTGGCGCAGCTTCTGCCGTGACTGGCTGTATTCTCTCAATATGAAGCCGGAGAACCTGCGGCTGCGTGACCACGATCCGGAGGAGCTTTGCTTCTACTCCAAGGCCACTACGGACTTTGAGTACCGCTTCCCCTTTGGCTGGGGCGAGCTGTGGGGCGTGGCGGACCGTACCGACTACGACCTGACCCAGCACATTAAGACCAGCGGCAAGAATTTGGAATACTTTGACCAGACCACCGGCGAGAAGTATGTGCCCTATGTGATCGAGCCGTCCCTGGGTGTGGAGCGACTGTTCCTGGCGCTGCTCACCGAGGCGTATGATGAAGAAGTGATCGATGCGGAGAAGAACGACACCCGCGTGGTGCTTCACTTCCACCCGGCCATTGCGCCCTTTAAGGCTGCTGTGCTGCCCCTGAGCAAGAAACTCAGCGATCAGGCGGGCGAAGTATTTGACACCCTGTCCAAGAAGTTCAATGTGGACTTTGACGACGCCGGTTCCATTGGTAAGCGCTATCGCCGCCAGGACGAGATCGGCACCCCCTATTGCATTACCTATGACTTTGATTCCGTAGAGGACGGTTGTGTCACTGTGCGTGACCGCGACACCATGGAGCAGGTGCGCCTGCCCATCAGCGAGCTGACCGCCTTTATTGAGAGCAAGCTGGAATTCTAAGTGAAAGCGAAAGGCATTTCTTATGGAATTGAACCGCAAGCAAATTAAATCCCAGGCGCGCATACTGGTGCAGAACAAATGGGGCGCCCTGTTTGTAATCACCTTTGTGGTGATGGTGCTCACCGGTATGGGTATGTTTAATAACTCCCAGATTGATCTGGTCAAGCAGATCTCCAATTATAATCATGCCAGCGACTATGGTAGCTGGGATAATCGTGAGGATAACCCGCTGGATGAGTTTGATTTCGACGATCAGGACGAGGACGACAACCCGCTGGAGGAGTTTGACGGCACCGGCGCCATTACCCCGGTAGCGACCAGTAACAATACGGCAGAGACGATGTCCGTTGCGGCGCTGGCCGGGTTCGGTGCGCTGTTCAGCTTGGCAGCTTTGGTGCTGTCGCCCTTGAATGTGACCCTGGACGGCTACTATGTGTACTTTGTGCGTACGGCGCCACCGGTACGCCTGGGTGCGGACCTGGGGCAGGTGTTTAAGAACACCTTTAACAAGCACTATTCCGGGCGGTTGCTGTTGGTAATCTTAGGTGGTTTGTTCACTTTCCTGTGGTCGCTGCTGTTGATTATCCCCGGCATTGTGTACAGTTACGGTATTTATTTTGCCAACGAGTTGATGGTGGATAACTCCAACCTGTCACCGATGGAAGCGCTGAAGCTTAGCCGTCGTATGGTAGACGGTCACCGTGGCGAGCTGTTCCGTCTGGATCTGAGCTTTATTCTGTGGTGGTTGCTGATGGCGTGCACTGCCGGGATTGCCGGCATTTATGTGCTGCCCTATTACAAGACCACCCGGGCGCTGTATTATCAGAATTTCCGTATGCGCGCCCTGGCCACCGGTCAGCTGACGGAGGATGATTTTCTCAGCGAGGCGGAGCGTATGGCCAAGTATGGCGCTTATGGCGCCTATACAGCGCCCCGCCGGGAGCAGCAGCCCATGAACGGCCAGTATAATCCGTATACCCCGCCTATGGCAGACGATTTTCGATCTTATGAGCAGTGCGGCTACGGCGGCACCCAGCAGGGAACGAATCCACCGGAGCAGCCCCAGGCGCCCGGTGCCCCCACTGCCGATGGGCAGCAGCCCACCCAGCAGCCGCCGGTGTGGAATCAGACCCCGCCTGCGGAACCACCGGTGTGGAACCAGACCCCGCCTGCGGAGCCTACTGATGGTACGGACGAATAAGTATAATTGTATAAAACAAAAGAGCACCCACCGGGTGCTCTTTTTTGATAGAGTTGCATAACCGTATTTTGTTGGCCTCGTAGGGACGGCGGGTTGCTCCCTACGAAAAAATGAAATAACAGTATTGCCTTCCTCACTCTACCCGCTTGCCGTTTTTGAAGGCGTAGCTGATGGTGCCGTCCGGGGTTACCAGGCCGGTGACCTTGCCACTCCAGCATTTGGGCAGGGCACCGCCAATGAGCATTTCTGCAATGCCGGCGGTCACGCCAAAGTTGCCGTCGATTTGGAACGGCGGGTGGGCGTCCAGCAAATTGGGATAGGAGCCGCCGCCCCGCACCCGGATCAGCGCCTTGGGGTTAATGGGGCGCAGCTGATTTTCGATCAGCCGCAGGGCGTTCTCGCCGTCGCCCAGCCGTGCCCACAGGCACACCTTCCACCCCAGGGACCAGCCGGTGCCGCCAAAGCCCCGCTTGAGCAGGGACTGCTTGGCTGCCGCTTGCAGCGCGTCGCTTTGCACCCGGTGAGAGGGGTAAATGCAGTACAGGTGGCTCACATGGCGGTGCTCCACCTCGGTCTCTTGGTAATTTTCCGCCCATTCCGGTACCCGGCCGTCCGGCGCGGGGGCTACCTGGTCAATGACCGGCGCGTCCAGCCCCAGCGCTCGGCAGTTCTCCATAAAATCGTGGAGAATTTCCCGATCCATGGAGGGCATATAAGTCACGGCGCTGCGCTGCCCGTTGTCCGTGAATGTATTTTCCGGGCTGATGGAGGGGCAGGTGACCGGTTGACCGTTGTGCGCCGTCATACTTGAATGAAAGAATGCCAGCGCGCCGGCGAACATGCCTTTCAGCTTTTCGTCAAAGGCCGGATCCTTTTGGTACAGGCTGTGGGTGTATAGTTGGTTCAGAATCCAGGCGCCGCTCATAAACCAAACGGCGTAGCAGCTGGCGTCGCCGTCGCCGTCCGGGAACCCGGCCGGGTAGGTGGCGCCCCAAATATCGCTGTTGTGGCAGGCGCCCCAGCCATCGGCGTCAAAGTACGCCTTGGCGGTGGAGGAGCCGTTTGCCGCCAGCTTTTCCGCAAAGTCCACCAGCGGTGTGAAACATTCGCCCAGCCCTACTGCGTCTGTGGGCCAGTAGTTCATCTCGGTGTTAATATTGGTGGTGTAGCTGGAGGACCAGGGCGCGCGCACCTGCTCGTTCCAGATCCCTTGCAGGGTCATGGCGTTGGTGCCCGGCCGGGAGCCGGAGACCGTCAGGTATCGCCCGTACTGGAACAGCAGGGCGATTAGGCTTTGGTCGCTTTTGTCCTTTTGCATGCGTTTTAGCCGCACATCGGTGGGCAGGCTGTCGTCGCCCCCCTCCAACTCCAGAGTCACCCGATCCATCAGAGCGGAGAAGTCCGCAATGTGGGCGGCCAGCAGCGTGGGGTAGTCTGCCGCACCGTCAAAGTAGGCCAGCATACGAGCCTTTTCGTCTGCGGTGGGCATGGAGCGGAAGTCCACATAAGAGGTGGCCATGGACAGCAGCAGCGTCACTTCCTTGCGGTTCTCAATCCGCAGGCTGTCGCCGGTGCAGGTTACTTTGCCGTCTGCCCGCAGCCCGGCGCAAAAGCGCATTCCCCGGCTGCCTTGCACCACCGTCTCTCCCTTATTATAGTAGGGGGGCATACACACCTCCGGCGCTTGGCCGGTGAGCAGCAGGGTGCCATCCTGCGCGGTAACGGTGCTTTGCAGCAGGCTGTCCAGTCGGCATGTGGCGCTAAAGGGCCGATCGCTCTCTATATGTACCACCACCAGCTGGGCGGGGTGGGAGACAAACACCGTCTGGGTCAAGCCGTCCGCTCGGGTCACCGCCACGCCGGTGCGCAGATCCAGGGTGCGGCTGTAATTCTTTTTGTACGCCCGGTCGTAGTCAATGCGCAGATTGCCCAGGGGCAGGTACGCCTCGCTCCAGTGGCCGTGCATATCCCGGTTGAGAATGTCCTTGGCTTTGGCGTAATCCTTGGCAAAGATGGCCTCCCGGCAAGCAGCCAGGTACTTGTGGGCGTCTGCCTTGTTTTGATCCTTGGGGTAACCGGACCACAGGCTGTCCTCGTTTAGCGACAGGCGCTCCCGGCGCAGGTTGCCGTAGGTCATTATCCCCAGCCGTCCGTTGCCCAAGGGCAGCGCCTGCTCAAAGCACTTGGCCGGCTTGGTATAGTACAGTTGGTTTTTCAAATCAACACCTCCGTTGTCTTTCTCTATTGTACTGGATATAAAAGGGGATTGCAACAGGATTTGTTATTTGGTGATCCTTATGCGGCCCGATGTGGGCATCGGGCCCTACGATCATTCTTAATAAACGCAAGCCCAACATTGCACTGTTATATATCGTAGGGGCGGCAATCTGCCGCCCGCCATCTTATTTATCTAAATACAAAAAAACATTGCAATTCAAAAACAAAAGGACTACAATAGGGTGCGAAATAGATGAAAAGGAGCGAGCAGAATGAAAAGAAGACCGGTGCCTATTCACGAAACAGGCTATATCTGCGCCTCTCTGGCTATGGTCAGCGGCTTTTTGGAGACCTATACTTATTTATTAAAGGGTGGCGTGTTTGCCAATGCCCAAACCGGCAACTTTGCCCTGCTGGGTATGGCCATCGCCCACGGCGATGTGAAGAAGGTGTTTACCTACCTGATCCCCATGTGCTTTTATGTGGTCGGCATTGCCATGACGGTGACGATGCCCCGCCTGCTGGATGAGAACAAGCTGCTGCGGTGGGATACAGTGTTCGTGGCGCTGGAGATCGGCCTGCTGTTTGTGGTGGGCTGCCTGCCAAAATCGGTGCCCTTTACCGTGTCCACCGTAACGGTGGCCTTTATCTGCGCCATGCAGTACAATACGTTTAAGCGCACCAACAATATGGCGTTTTCCTCCACCTTTTGTACCAACAATCTGCGCCAGCTGGCGCTGCATTTTCTGGATTATCTGCGCACCAAGGAGCGCCAGAGCCTAAAGAACAGCCTTACCTATATGATGATCAACGGATCCTTTTTGCTGGGGGCAGTGATCGGTACCCTGTGCGCCCGCTGGCTGGGCGATCGGGCAGTGTGGGTGTGCTGCGGCGTTCTGGTGCCGGTGTTGCTGTCGCTGATCTTTGGCAAGCGGGAGGTAGAGAGCGAACTGCTGGCCGAGGAGCGACAGGAGTTGGCCGTGGAAGAACGCGCTTTGGAAGAAGAGCAGCGGGAATTGCAGGACGAGAATAAGGGATCGTAAGCAGACGGAGGGTATCCGCTCCTACGGTTATATACATTAGAACAACTTAAAAAGAGCACCCAACCGGGTGCTCTTTTTTATATATAATAGGTATGCTTCTCCCGTATTTGGCGGGTCGAAGGGTGTCGGCGGGGGCGACAAGGTCAAAATGCCGGTGTCGGGCAGCAAAATAACGGATTTTTGGCTTAAAATCGAGCAAAATGCGGGGTACGAGATATTGTGGATCGCGGACAAAATATGACAGAATTTTACCATATTTTGGGAAAAATATGAAATTTGGCAACAAAAAGGTTACAAATTGCAATCTTTGGAAGCCGGATTTCTACCAAACCTACAAAATTTTGCTTTCACGCGGTAAAGCGTGTAAACGAAAGACCACAAGATATTGATTAGCGCGGTGGCATTTTTGTTTTACATCAAACTGGATTTGTGCAACTTCAACAAAAACATCCGGTTTGAAAAGTTGACTTCTTAGTGATTTGTGATATAATCGTCTGCGTCTTAGGGAAATACTAACGGAAAAGGCAGAATAAATTGCTTCTGCTCTTGTGGTGGCTCCCCTCAAAAGAGCCCCTCAATAAAAAACGGCAAGCCTGTTTTCTATTTTCCAAAACAAAAGGAGATTCAGATGATTTATCGATCCAAATCCGGTGGCGTAAAACGCTGGGCAAAGATGCTCACCACAGCTGTGCTGGCCTTTGTGCTGGCCATCGTTGTGTTCGCCTCCACTGCATTCGCTGGCCTGCTCAACGAATATAATGTGGATATTGTGGTAGATGGCGTGACCACCACCGTGACCACCAGAGAAGAGAAACCAACCGAGATCCTGACCAATGCAAACATTACGCTGGAGAGCACCGACAAGCTGGACCTTTCAGGCTTTGAAGCCGGCAAGGGCGGCAAGATCGTGCTGGACCGGCAGCATACTGTCAATGTGGAAGTGAACCGCACCATCACCGCCTATGCCGTGTATGCGGATACCGTAGGCGACGCCCTTACAGAGGCGGGTCTGGCGCTGCACAGCGCAGACAAGGTGAATTACGCCCTGTCCGATCCGGTAACGGACGGCATGGTCATCCGGGTAAATACTGCCTTTACCGTTACCCTGACGGCAGACGGCAAGACCCAGAGCTTTGCCATGGTGGAGGGCACCGTGGGCGACCTGCTGGACCTGGCTAAGGTACAGCTGGGTACGAATGATTATGCAGAACCTTCTGCCGCAACATTCCTTAAGGCAGGCATGAAGATTCATGTGTACCGGGTCAGCTACAAGACCGTCACCGAGACGGAGACCCTGTCCTATAAGACGGAGACCAAGACCGACAGCAAGCTCACCGTAGGCAAGACCAAAGTGGAGCAGCAAGGCCAGAACGGCTCCGCCGATGTGACCTATAAAGTAAAGCTGGTTAACGGCAAAGAAAAGACCCGCACAGAAGAGAAGCGGGTGGTTACCAAAAAGCCGGTGAAGAAGATTGTGCGCACCGGTACCAAAGCCGCCGGCGTAAAGGCAAACGGCGTAAAGTCCAGAGGCGGTTATTCCGTGGGCCAGAGCATCCGCGGTCGGTACACCCATTACTGCGCCTGCGCGGTGTGCAACGGCAACTCCCGCGGCATCACCACCAGCGGCCGCCGCATTTATAACGGTATGTCCGATCCCCATTATGTGGCCTGCAACTGGCTGCCCCTGGGCTCCGTGATCTCCGTGAACGGCACCAACTACACCGTAGTGGACCGTGGCGGCAGCGGGCTGTCCAGCCAGGGCAGAATTGATATTTTCACCCCGGAGGGGCACGCAGCCTGCTATCGCTACGGCACCGGCAGCTGCTCCATTAAGATCGTTCGTCTGGGTTGGTAAGTTGGTAAAAATGAACCCCATCGGTATTGCACCGGTGGGGTTTTTGTTTTGTGATGGCAAGTAGGGAGGGAGCATCGCCGTCTGTCTGCGGCGATACGAAGAATCATCAAAAGCCGCCGTACCTATGCGGTGCGGCGGCTTTTGCATTCTGTTCATTCACTGACTTTTTTTGGGCTTGGCGTAGGTGGAATAGGTGGTGTAATTCACCTTGCCGCCGACGGTGCGGGTGAGTACATACTGGTTGCCGGTTTTTTTAATGCTGATCTTTACATCCTTGGGCTTTACATTCTTTTGCCCCATTACCTTGCAGGTGAGGGTGCCGTTCTTGGCGGTCATTTGCAGCCGAATGTCCGTGCCGCTGGTGTTCTTAAACTGAAAGTCCGTGGTGTTCCATTGCACGGTAGCGTCCCCGCCCAGGGGTACATAGCTAATCTCCAGCGAGTGGGGCGCCCGGCAGACCACCTGTAAATTGGCGCGGAGAATGCACTCAAAAATGGTGCTGCTCACCTGGCATACCCCGCCGCCCAGGCCGTCTACAAACTCGCCGTCCTGCACCACCTTGGCAGTGGCGTACCCGGCCAGCACTGTGCGCTTGCCCACCGTTTGGTTAAAGCTGAAGGTGCGCCCCGCAGGGATTACCAGGTTGTTCAGCTTGCGAATAGAGGCGGTGATGTTGGCAGTGCGGGTCTCGTTCTTGGCGTCGTAGTAAGTGGTGTAGCTGGCCAGCTCATGGCTGTACCCGCTGCCGCTTTTGCGGTGGAGCGCCGGATAAATGGTAGAGGTATAGCTCTCCCGAAAAGTGGTTTTGGTGTTCTCCGTGGTGGTGACGGTGGTGGTTTCCGTAGTGGTTTCCTGTTTGGTTGTGGTGTCTGTGCCGGCAGCGGGCTTGGCGGCACACCCGGTAAAGGCGCCCACCACCAGTGCTGCCGCCAGCAAGCAGGTGCAAATGCGTTTCATAACCATTTTACTTCTTTTCTTTATAAGGCTTCTTCTCTGTGACCCAGCCGGGCTTGTTTACCTGGCGGGCACGGGCAATGGACAGGGCGTCGCCGGGAATATCGTCCGTAATGGTGGAACCGGCGGCAATGTATGCCCGGTCGCCCACTTCTACCGGTGCTACCAGATTGGTGTTGCAGCCGATAAAGGCGCCGTCGCCGATCTTGCAGCGGCTCTTGTTTTTGCCGTCATAGTTGACCGTTACCGTGCCGCAGCCAAAGTTCACCCCGGCACCCACATCGCTGTCGCCAATGTAGGTCAGGTGGGCGCTTTTGGTGCCGGCGCCTACGGTACTGTTCTTCACTTCCACAAAGTCGCCGATGTGCACACCGGTGTGCAGCACGCTGCCACACCGGATTTGTACAAAGGGGCCTGCGTCCGCGCCGTCCTCCACGGTACTGTCCGTCAGCTTCACGTTGTCTAAGGTTACCCCGTTGCCCACGGTGCCGTCCATAATATAGGTGTTCGGCCCAATTAGGCAGTCCTTGCCGATGGTGGTGTTCCCCAGCAGAATGGTGCCGGGCAGAATGGTGGTGCCGGTGCCGATCTGTACCGTGTCGGCGATCATCACACCGTCGGTGCAGGGAATGTCCACCCCGTCTACCATCCATTGGTGCATGATCTTGTGGCGCAGGATTTCGTTGAGAATATGCAGCTGGGCTCGGTCGTTGGCACCCAGTACCACATCGCTGTTCTCGACTACATAGGCGTTGGCGCCGTTGCCGGCGCCCAGCAGAATGGAAAGGCTGTCGGTCAGGTAGTACTCATTCTGGGCGTTTTGATTGGTAATCCGATCCAGGGCGTACAGCAGCTTGTCGCCCATAAACCAGTAGCACCCTGCGTTGCTCTCGTTGATCTTTTTTTCTTCCTCGGTGGCGTCCTTGTGCTCCACAATGCACTGGAGCTTACCGTCAGCGCTGCGCTTAATGTGGCCGATCCCGTTGGTGTCCTCCACCAAGGCGCTGATGAGGGTGATGGCGTTGCCCTCGCTTTTGTGCAAAGCGTAGGCACCGTTAATGGTAGGCTCGTCCAGCAGCGGACCGTCGCCGTTCAGAACCAAAATATCGTCTTCCCGGTGGCGCTCAATAAAATCTCGGGCGCACATGACCGCGTGGCCGGTGCCCAGCTGGGGCTCTTGCAGGGCGGTCTCAATGGTTGGATCCAGATTTCGCAGGTGGTCCTCCACCTCCGTATGCCGGTAGCCGGTGATCACGCAGATGGCCGCACACCCGGCGCTCTTTACGGCAGAAACCACATAGTCGATCATGGGCTTCATCAGCACCTTGCACATCACTTTGGGGCAGTCCGCCTTCATCCGGGTGCCTTTGCCCCCGGCTAAAATAATTGCACATTTCATAGGTCTATCGTTCCTTTCCAAACCGAATATTCTTTGATTTGTGCTTTCATTATGCAACAATCGGCGGCGCTTTGCAAGTCTATTTGACAGAAAGCGTATAAAATAATAAAAAAATAAGAAAAAGTATTTGTATTTTAGCCCCTGCTGTGCTATAATTTTACCGCATTATACTGACGCAGTGTAATTTGCGGGTATATTACAAACTATTTTTTGGAGGTATTCTCAATGGCAAAAAAGTATTGCTACCTCTTCTCTGAGGGTAATGCAAACATGAGAGAACTTCTCGGCGGTAAGGGTGCTAACCTGGCCGAGATGACCAACATCGGCCTGCCGGTGCCCCAGGGCTTCACCATCACGACTGAGGCCTGCACCCAGTATTATGAGGACGGCCGCGAGATCAATCCTGAGATCATGGATGAGATCAACCAGTATATCGTAAAGATGGAAGAGATCACCGGCAAGAAGTTCGGCGACAAGCAGAATCCGCTGCTGGTATCCGTTCGCTCCGGCGCAAGAGCTTCCATGCCCGGCATGATGGACACCATCCTGAACCTGGGTCTGAACGAGGATGTTGTGGACACCATCGCTACCCAGTCCGGTAATCCCCGTTGGGCTTGGGACTGCTACAGAAGATTTATCCAGATGTATTCCGACGTGGTTATGGAAGTGGGTAAGAAGTACTTTGAGGAGCTCATCGATGAGATGAAGACCAAAAAGGGCGTTACCCAGGATGTGGAGCTGGACGCTGACGATCTGAAGGAGCTGGCTTCTCAGTTCAAGGCCGAGTACAAGGCTAAGATCGGCGAGGACTTCCCCACGGATCCTAAGGAGCAGCTGATGGGCGCCATCAAGGCTGTGTTCCGTTCTTGGGACAACCCCCGCGCAAATGTATATCGTCGTGACAACGACATTCCGTATTCTTGGGGTACTGCCGTTAACGTGCAGTCCATGGCCTTTGGTAACATGGGCGATGACTGCGGCACCGGCGTTGCCTTTACCCGTGACCCCGCTACCGGCGCCAAGGGCCTCTTCGGTGAGTTCCTGACCAACGCCCAGGGCGAGGACGTAGTGGCCGGGGTGCGTACACCTATGCACATTCAGGAGATGGAGCAGAAGTTCCCCGAGGCTTTTGCACAGTTCACCCAGGTTTGCCAGACTTTGGAGAACCATTACAGAGATATGCAGGACATGGAGTTCACCGTGGAGCACGGTAAGCTGTTCATGCTGCAGACCCGTAACGGTAAGCGTACCGCTCAGGCTGCTCTGAAGATCGCTTGCGATCTGGTAGACGAGGGCATGAGAACGGAAGAAGAAGCCGTTGCTATGATCGATCCCCGTAACCTGGACACCCTGCTGCACCCGCAGTTTGACGCTGCCGCCATTAAGGCTGCTACCCCGGCCGGTAAGGGCCTGGGCGCTTCTCCCGGCGCTGCTTGCGGTAAAGTTGTGTTCACCGCTGATGACGCTGTGGAGTGGAACGAGAGAGGCGAGAAGGTGGTTCTGGTTCGTCTGGAGACTTCTCCCGAGGACATCACCGGCATGAAGGCTTCTCA
>UMDV01067228.1_pt1 | contig 15487 bp, 10 predicted proteins | sample 1964571 | NCBI WGS metagenome assembly UMDV01 (sample SAMEA4836002, study PRJEB28245) | human gut metagenome | biome: gut microbiome; material: fecal sample | place: Denmark | collected 2008 | reverse complement strand
AGCGTGTCGCCCGTGAACAGCTTCTCGCCAATTTGATAGCACACGCTGCCCGCCGTATGACCCGGCGTATGCAGCACGGTGAAAGTCAGCCCCGCCGCCGTCACCGTATCGCCTTCGTGGACGAGTTTCGTCGCTTCCGGCGCGGTCACGGGAGCGCCCATCAGGAAGCTGGCGTTCTCCTGCGGATTGGAAAGCATCGGCGCGTCCTGTACATGAACCACCAGTTCCGTTTCCGGGGTCATCAGTGCCCGAACCGCGCCGATATGGTCAAAATGCCCATGCGTGAGCAGAATCGCGGCAATCGTGCGTCCGTCCGCCGCTTTGCGGATGCGCTCCGGTTCGTCGCCGGGATCAATCACCACGCAGTCAGTGCGCGCATCATCCCAGAGGATATAGCAGCACGTTCCAATCGCGCCGACGGTGACTTCCTTCATTTGCAGCATGGCTCTATCCTCCTGCGTTAAAACTCCTTGGTGGAATCCATCAAAATCGTCACAGGGCCGTCGTTGACGAGCGACACCTGCATATCCGCGCGGAAACGTCCGGTTTCGACGTGAATGCCCTGCGCGCGCCACGCCGCAACAAGCTGTTCATAGCGTTCATTGGCTTCTTCCGGGCGCGCCGCCGCGATAAAGCTGGGGCGGCGGCCGCCGCGGGCATCGCCATAGAGCGTGAACTGGCTGACAGCAAGAATCGCGCCGCCAACATCCTTGAGGGAGCGGTTCATTTTACCCGCTTCATCCTCGAAAATGCGGAGATTCGGCACTTTTTCCGCCATATAGTGGACGTCGTGGTCGGTATCGTCGGTGCTGACGCCGATAAGCACCATGAAGCCCTGCTGGATGGCGCCGATTTGCTCGCCGGCGACGCTGACGGAGGCTTGGGCAACTCGCTGAATAACACAACGCATAGGGGGTAATTCCTCGTTTCTTGGGCATTTTGATAAACACGCGGACACTGTATGCAGTCGTCACCAACTCAATCGCGCGAAAGGGAGTCCAGAGGGTCGAAGACCCTTTGGCGGAGTCCAGAGGCAGCGCCTCTGGTCACCCCTGCACTCGGAATACGTCGATGACGTCCGTTTTCCGCTGAAGCAGCTTCACCAGCTTGTCCATCTGCTCGCGGGATTTCACTTCGAGGACGAAGCGGAAGGTCGCGATGCGGTTCTTTTCGTCCAGCTCAGTGTTGACCGTCTTAATCGGCACATTCGCGTCGCCGATGATGGTCGCCAGTTCAATCAGCAGGTTCGTGTGGTCGTAAGCGACAATCTTGATGGACACGCAGAAGCCCGTGCCCGTGTCGCCATCCGCCCACGCCACCTGCACCCGGCGTTCCGCTTCGCCGCGCAGGACGTTCACGCAGTCCGCCTTGTGAATCGTCACGCCGCGCCCGCGGGTGATGAAGCCCACAATGTCGTCCCCCGGCACAGGCGAACAGCACTTGCCGAAGCGCACGGGGATGTCCATGTCCTCGTTGCCGGGCAGGATGATGCCGTGGTTCGCCTTGCCGGAGGCCTTGCGCTGCGGCTGATTTTCTTCTGTCAGCGCGAGCAGTTCTTCCGCCTTCGGGGTAGCCTGCGCCGTCTGCGTCCGCTGCTCATCCACCAGGCGCGACACAACGTACACCGACGCCATGCCGCCATAGCCGACCGCGCTGTAAATGTCGTTCAGCGCCGTAAAGCCATACTTTTTGAGAATCGAATCATAATATTCCGGCTTAATCACATCCGGCGGATTCAGCCCGCGGCGGCGGCATTCGCGTTCCACCATCGCGCGGCCCGTCTCAATGTTTTCCTCGCGGTACTCCTTTTTCAGGAACGCGCGAATTTTCGCCTGCGCCTGCGGGGTTTTGCAGATGCGCACCCAGTCCGCGCTCGGGCCTTTCGACGATGCGCTGGTGATGATTTCCACGCGGTCGCCCGTTTCCAGCGGCGTGTCCAAAGGCATGATGCGCCCATTGATTTTGCTGCCGACGCACTTATTGCCCACGGCGGAATGAATGCGGTAGGCGAAATCCAGCGGCGTCGCGCCCTTGGGCATACTGATGACGTCGCCCTTGGGGGTGAAGAGGAACACTTCCTCGGAGAAGAGGTCGGTTTTCAGGGTATCCAGGAATTCGCGGGAGTCGCGCGTATCGCTCTGCCAGTCCAGAATCTGCCGCACCCAGTAGAGCTTGGAGTCCAAGTCGTTCGCCGCGCCGCCGCCCTCTTTGTAGCGCCAGTGCGCTGCAATGCCGTATTCCGCGATGCGGTGCATCTCCCAGGTACGAATCTGCACCTCGAACGGAAACGGCATCTTGCGCCCGCCGACGACCGTTGTGTGCAGGGACTGATACATGTTCGCCTTCGGGACGGAAATGTAGTCCTTGAAGCGCCCTGGCATCTGGTTCCACAGCGTGTGGACAATGCCCAGTACGGCATAGCAGTCCGGCACGGAGTCCACCAGCACGCGAATGGCAATCAGGTCATAAATCTGGTCAAACGGCTTGTTTTGCAGCACCATCTTGCGGTAGATGCTGTAAAAGTGCTTCGGGCGGCCGTCAATCGTGTGGTGGATATGCTGCTCATCCAGCTTGGCGGACAACTCGTCGATGACCATGCGGATATTTTCTTCCCGCTCCGAGCGCTTCTGCCCGACCTTCTGCACCAGGTTCTCGTACCCAACCGGGTCGATGTAGCGCAGGGACAAGTCCTCCAGTTCCTGCTTGATGGCGTACACGCCCAGCCGGTGCGCAATCGGCGCATAGATGTCCAGCGTCTCGCGCGCAATCGCCACGCGCCGCTCTTCCTTCTGGAATTTCAGCGTCCGCATGTTGTGCAGGCGGTCAGCCAGCTTAATCAGCACGACGCGGATGTCCTTGCCCATCGCCAGAATCATCTTGCGCAGCGATTCCGCCTGTGCTTCTTCCTTGTCGGCGAAATCGAGTTTGTTCAGCTTCGTCACGCCATCCACCAGCATGGCGACTTCCTCGCCGAATTCCTGCCGAATGGTGTCCAGCGTGATGCCCTCGCAGTCCTCCACCGTGTCGTGCAGAAGCCCGGCGGCAATCGTCGGCGGGTCAAGGGACAATTCCACCAGAATGCTGGCGACAAAGCACGGATGGGTGAAATACGGCTCCCCGCTTTTGCGGTACTGATTCTTGTGCGCCTCCTGTGCGAATAAATAGGCTTTTTCTACCAGCTTGTACCCGTCGCCGGGATAATACTTTTGCACGCGCGCCAGCATCTGGCTCAGCGGCATGGCTTCATAAACGGTATAAGTCATATTTCATCCTCCTCCCCGAAAAAATGTCGTTCGGGTTACATCTGCGTTTCCGCAGCATAATGGGTTATCAGGTATTTCCGCAGCGGGCTGTCCGTCAGCGCAACCTTGTGCATCGGCAGCAGCGTCAGCTGATACGGGTCGAGCTTGAAGGAAACCAGCGCCACCTGCCCAAAGACGGTCAGTCCGGTCAGCACCTGCTCTTCCGTCATGCCGCAGTCCTGCGCCAGGGCGGATGCCGCCATCGTGCCGCCGCGCAGCAGCCGCCGGTACAGCCCGCGCAGGGTATCCTCGGAGACGGTCATCGACGACAATTGCTTCCGCAGGTCATCCGGCGCATCCGACAAGCACCACAGGCGCGCGTTCGGGCATTTCTGCCGGATAATGTCCTTAAGCCCCGGCAGCGTTTCGCCGTCCAGCAGCACCACATCGCGCCAGTCATCCCGCAGCTTTTCCACATCCGGCGCGAACAGCACGGTGTTGAACGCGCGCGCGTCCCGCACCTGCCCCACATCCGTGTCGGCTTCGCCTCCGCTGAGGACGTCCTTCGCCCACGCGCTTTGATGGGCAATCATCAGCACGCCGCGTCCGAGCCGCAGCTTCTCGCGCAGCTGATTCGTCCGCAGGGGCAGGATTTTCGCCTGCGTATCGCCTGATGATAAAGTGTTGTAATTCGACGCGAGGGCTGTCAATTCCTGCAAGAGCGCGGAGAAAATCATTTTCTCGTCCGGCCAGAGCAGACTGCCGCCCGTCTGCTTCATCGCGGCGACATTCAGCTGCACCGTCCGCTGTCCACGGAATTCGTTCACTTCCGGCGAAAACAGCACGTCCACGCGCTCATAGCCGCGGTCTGCCAAATCCCCCTGCTGGAAGCCGATGCCGCCGCGCACGTTCGCGCCGTCGAGCAGCGTCAGCTTCAGGTGCGCCCCGCCCACGCCGACGCGCCGCGCCTCCTGCACATGCAGTCCGCGCGCCATCAGCACCGGGTTTGGGTTGCCGTAGCCGGTCGGCTGAAGCTGATTCAATTCGTCGATGAGCGCCATGTTCACCGCTTCGAGCGGCACTTCGAGTTCGTACTCCTTCTGCGGGATGTAGCACGTCAAGTCGCAGTTGTCGCCCTGCGGGATGACGCGATTGAGCAGCCGCCGCAATTCCGGCACAAGCTCCGCGCGGATGGTCAGCCCCGCCGCCTGCGAATGCCCGCCGAAGCGCTCGAACAGCTGCCCGTGCCCTTCCGCCTGATACAGCGCCTTGCACGCCGTCAGCATCTGATGAATATCCACGCCGGGAATCGACCGGCACGAGCCGACGGCAAGGTCGCCGTGCTGACTTAACACAATCGTCGGGAAATGGTACTTTTCGCAGATGCGCCCTGCCGCAAGCCCAATCACGCCGTTGTTCCACTCCTGACCAAGGATGACAATGGCGAAATCCGTGCGGAAATTCACCTGCGCCGGAATCGCGGAAATCGCCTGTTCGACAATCTGCTTTTCCATCGCCTGACGCTCCTGATTCAGGCCGTTCAAGTGGGTGGCAATGGCAGTCGCTTCGGCTTCGTTCTTCGTCGTCAGGAGTTTGACGCACTGTTCGGCGGTTTCGAGCCGCCCGCCCGCGTTCAGCCTCGGCGCAAGGCGGAAGCCCAGATGCCCTGTATTGACAGGCTGGCTGACCTGCGCCAGCTCCATCAGTTTCTTCAATCCCGGACGCGCGCTTGTCCCCATGCGCATCATGCCTTCGCGGACGATGACGCGGTTTTCCTCCATCAGCGGCACAATATCCGCGATGGTCGCGAGGGCGGCGAGGTCAATCCGCTTTTCGACGCCGTCCATGCCCAGCAGCACCTGCGTGATTTTGAGCGCGACGCCCGCGCCGCACAGCCGCTTGAACGCATACGGCTCAATCAGCGGATTCAGCACTGCATCGGCTTCGGGCAGCTTTTCCGCCAATTGGTGATGGTCAGTGACGATGACGGTCATGCCGCGCTTTTTCGCCAGCGCGACTTCATCGAGATTGGTGATGCCGCAGTCCACGGTCAGCAGCAGTCGGCTTTCCTTCGCGAGCAGCTCAATCGCGTCGGCGTTCAGCCCATAGCCCTCTTCGTGGCGCGAAGGGATATACGGGCGGATGTGCTGTGCGCCGAGGTCGCGCAGGGTTTCAAGCATGATGCTCGTCGCGCAGATGCCGTCGACATCGTAGTCGCCGTAGATGGTGATGTCCCACTGCTCCCGGACGGCTTGGCGGATGATGGATACAGCCTTCTCCATGCCGGGCATGGTGAAGGGGTCAAGCAAATCGGTCAGGCGCGGATGCAGGAAGCGCTCCGCCTCCTCTGGGGTGTTGACGCCCCGATAGCGGAGGAGGTTTGACATGCGCAGGGGCAATGTCCCGATGCGTTCCTTGCTCTCGATGCCTTTCTTGGTGTATCTTAGCATAATTGTCCTTTTTCGCGGTTGGCAGAGTTGGTTTTGCTGCCATACTGGTCTTGAGCATAGTTCCAGAGGGCATGGAAACGGACGAAGTCCGCGGTCGCCCTCTGGACTCCTTCGCCTGCCCTTCGGATGTTACGGGTCTGTTATGTTAGTTATTTTAGTTAGTGGACAAACAGCACACAAACTAAAAACTTCCAATAAAAATCAACTAACATGGGTGCGAACCGAAGGTTTCCAAAGGGCGATCGGAAAGCCCTTTGGTCGCCTCCGCAGAGGCGAAATCCCCTGCGCAAGGAGAAAAACAAGTTATTCTCGCAAAATCAATTGCGGTCATTGCGCTTGGCAATCAGGATAAGCCGCAGCAGCGACAGCAAGCTCGTCACCGCCGCCGCCACATACGTCAGCGCGGCGGCGCTCAGCACTTTCCGAACATTCCGCTCTTCCTCCGCGCCGGAAATGTACCCGCCTTCGGACAGCATCTGAATCGCGCGCTTGCTTGCGTCAAACTCCACCGGCAGCGTCACCAGCGCGAACACAGTCGATGCGGCGAACAAGCCGATGCCGATGTACACCAGCGGCTGCCACGCGAAAATCAAGCCGAGAATGAACATCGGCGTGGAGAGCGACGAAGAGATGTTCACCGCCGGAACGATGGCGGAGCGCAGGTTCAGCGGCGCGTAGTTCTCCAGCTTCTGCATGGCGTGGCCTGCCTCGTGCGCGGCGATGCCCATCGCGGCAATGCTGTTGCTGCTGTACACGCCGTCGGAGAGATTGAGAACTTCCTTCGACGGGTCGTAGTGGTCGGTCAGTTCGCCGGACACATGCCCGACGCGCACGCGGGTGTTGCCGTTGCGGCGGAGCAAATCCGCGACCATCTGACTCGCCGTCAGACCGCACTTGGCGGGAATCCGGCTGCACTGCGCATAGGCGCTTTTCACCTTCGCCTGCGCGATCAGGCCGAGAATCAGACCGGGGATAATCAGCAGATACGTCCAGTCCCAATAATAATAGTAGGGCATTTTGTTCATTCCTTTCTGAAATTCACCGGAAAGCATTTTTCCCGGTTTTCTCTTATCCTATCACATCTGCCGCGCAAGTGCAAGCGGACAAAAACACCGAAAATGTTCAAATTGTGCGTTTTTCGTCCGCGAAAGTGGATTTTTTCGGATTCTGCCCGGAAAAGTCCGCTTGTTACATTGACGAAACGGGACAGAAGCGGTATAATAAATGTATGTGTGCCCATGCGGAATGAATCATTCATGCAGGGGACAAATTTCGTTTTTCGGCAGAAGGGAGGAAGCGCGGTGAAGCATGTGGGACGTGCGGTCTTTTTTGCGTGCCTGACGGCGCTTCTGCTGCTGGGGATGCGGCAGCTTGTCGTCGCCCCGGAATCCGCTTCTGCTGAATCCTCCCCTGCCCCGCCCGGTATTCCGGCAGTGATGGCGGCTGCTTTGCCCGCGCCGGAGAGCGCCGCGGCATCCGCATCCACCGCACAGGAGGCGCTGCACCGCCCTGCTGCCTTGCCAGCGCATCCCCCCATGCCGGTGCTGACCCGCGCGGATGGCTGCGGATGGCTCATCACCGGGCGAAGCTACGTCCGCACGGTGTACATCGCGTTCCATTTGGAGGGCAGCGCCGGATAGAGGGTGTCCGTTGACTGTCCACTTCCCCATGAAAAGAATGAAAGGAAGCATTCTCATGAAGAATACGAAGACGAAATCCATCGTCGCACTGGCCATCGTGCTGGTGCTGACCGTGGTCTTCGGCATCGTCGGCGTGACGGGCATGTCGTTCCAGGGCGGGCTGTGGAAGCTCCTGCCGTGGCTGCCGACGACCAACGCTGATGCTTGGCCGCAGGCCATTTCTCTGGGTCTTGACCTGCGCGGCGGCGTGTATGTGGAGTACAGCGCCGAAGCGCCCGAGGGCAACGACGCGAACTTCTCTGACCTGCTGGACGCGACCGTTTCCGCCATTCAGTCCCGTCTGACCGACAAGGGCTATGCCGAAAGCACCGTGCAGGTGCTGGGCACGAGCGGCATCCGCGTTGAAATCCCGGATGTGAGCGATCCGAGCGAAATCCTGAACCTGATCGGCGAACCCGCCCTCTTGGAGTTCAAGGATCCTGACGGCAACACCTTCATGACCGGCTCTGACGTCCGTCTGGCGCAGGCCGCCATGACGCAGGACGGTCAGTGGGCGATTTCCTTCCAGCTGACCTCCGCGGGCACGAAGCTCTTTGCCGACATGACAAGCCAGAACATCGGCAAGACGCTGGGCATCTATCTGGACGGCGAGAAGCTGATGGCGCCCACCGTGCAGTCCGCCATCACCGGCGGCTCCGGTCAGATTACCGGCAACTTCACGATGGATCGTGCGCAGACCATCGCCGCGCAGATTCAGTCCGGCGCGCTGCCGCTGGTGCTGACGCAGCAGAAGGTTGATACCGTGTCCGCCACGCTGGGCGATAATGCGCTGTCCACCTCCGTTTTCGCTGCCATCATCGGCATCGCGCTGGTCATGCTCATCATGATTGTCCGCTACCGCCTGAACGGCGTGGTCGCCTCCTGGGCGCTGTGCATTTACACAATCGTGCTGTTCTGGGTGCTGGCGGTTTTCCCCGGCATTCAGCTGACCCTGCCGGGCATTGCCGGTATCGTGCTGGGCATCGGCATGGCGGTGGACGCCAATGTCGTTATCTTCGAGCGCTTCAATGAGGAAGTCCGCGCGGGCCGCAGCCTGAAGGTTGCCCTCAAGACCGGCTTCCACAACGCGCTGAGCGCCATCATCGACGCGAACGTGACCACCATTATCGCCGCCATCGTGCTGATGATCTTCGGCACCGGCTCTGTGCAGGGCTTCGCCAAGACGCTGCTGCTGGGCGTTATCGTGTCCCTGTTCTCGGCGCTGCTGGTCACTCGCTTCCTGATGAAGCAGTTTATCCAGCTCAAGAACTGGAACGTGAGCGCTTTCACCTCCGGCGTTCAGTCTGCAAAGGAGGCCAAGTAATATGACAATCAAGAATTACTCCAAGCAGTGCCTGATGATTTCCGCCGGCATCATGGTGCTGGCGCTGCTGCTGAGCCTGTTCGGCATGGGCATCAACGTCGGCATTGACTTCTCCGGCGGCATGTCCATGCAGTACACCATGGGCGAAGCCGTCACGCAGTCCGACATCGAGGGTGTGCTCAACGGCATCGGTCTGAAGGACTACGCCGTGTCCGTGCAGGGCACAGGCAAGGATTCCATCAATATCCGCATCAAGGCGATTGACGAAGACGGCGTGCAGGGCGTGCAAGCTTCCATCACCGAAGCCTTGCAGGCGAAGTACCCGAACGCCGCCATCTACGGCGACGTGAACTACGTCGGCCCGGTCGCCGGCGCGACGCTGCTGCGCAACGCCTTCCTGTCTGTGCTGATTGCCGCGCTGTGCATGCTCATCTACATCGCCATCCGCTTCGACTTCAACTCCGGCGCGGCGGCGGTGCTGGGTCTGGTGCATGACGTGCTGATCATGCTGTCCTTCATGGTCATCCTGCGCTCCTTCGTGCAGATGAATTCTTCCTTCATCGCGGCGATGCTGACGATTGTTGGCTACTCCATCAACAACACCATCATCATCTTCGACCGCATCCGCGAGAACGCCCGCAAGATGCCGTCCTCCACGCCGCGCGTGGACGTCGTCAACCGCTCCATCAAGGAGTGCCTCGGCCGCACCATCAACACCACGCTGACCACGCTGGTGACGATCGTCTGCCTGTACATCTTCGGCGTTTCCTCCATCCGCGAGTTCGCCCTGCCCATCATCGTCGGCATCATCTCCGGCGTGTACAGCGCGAACATGATCAACGGCTACGTCTGGGCGTTCCTCGAAGAGAAGAAGCGTGCCAAGAAGGCCGCGAAGGCGTAATTTCTCCTACTTTACCCTCACTGGACGGTGCAGTTTCGGGCTGCACCGTCTTTTATTATGGAGATTTTCTCGTCCGCACAAGAAAAGGGCTTGGAAAAGCATCGTCCGCTCTTCCAAAGCCCAATTGTTATGTTCGGGATGTCAGCACGATGCCGCATACCCCTTCTCGTCCTTCATGATGTGCACAATCGTGCTGTTCGTGCTGCCCATGCCGACGCAGACCAGCTCGCCGAGGTGCGCAATCAGGCGGTCAAAGCTGTCATCCAGAATGCCGTCCTGCGCGTGGATGCCGCCGCCTTCCAGCGCCAGACACGCCGCTTCCACCGCAAGCCCCGCGCTCAGAGCAACCTTGCTCGCGCAGCCCTCCTTCGCGCCGTCGCAAATCATGCCGCTGACCGAACCCAAGATATTCCGCGCAGCCTGCACCATCTCGCCTTCGCCGCCGCCCAGCAGGTACACGACCCCCAGCGACGCGCTCAAGCCTGCCGCCACGCCGCACGCGCACACGCTCGACAGGGGGCCGATGAAGCTTTTGATGTACACGTTCGCCAGCGCCGCCAGCGCAATCGCACGCAGTTCCTTTTCCTCCGGGATGCTGAAATAGCGCGCCGCCGCATCCACCGTCAAAAAGAGCGTGATGCCCTGATTGCCGCTGCCCGTCGCGGTCATCACCGGCAGCGGAACACCGTGCATCCGCGCGTAGGACGCCGCGCCCGCCATCCGCTTCGCCGACGCGCAGAGCGACGGATCATCCAGCGTGATTTTCGGCAGAACGCAGTGCGCCAGCTCATCCGACATCGCGCGGTCGTAGATGGTTCGGTTCATGGTCAGCGCGTCGCGGAGGAACGCCAATTTATCCAGCGCAACCGTGTCCGCAAAGGCGATAAATTCCGCCAGCGACCCGCAGTGCGCGCCGCCTTCCTCCACCGATTCCTGCTCGGCAGGCGCTTCGGTAAACGGCGCATGTTCGACAAGGGCGATATGATCGTGCGCACCCACCGTGACCACACGAACCGCGTCGCAGTCCGTTCGCAAAATCGTTTCAATATATAATCCGCTCACGCCGTCGACGATTTCGACTTTCACGCAGCCGCGCAATGCCTTTGCTGCCGCCAGCTGCTCCGCCGTCACCGTGTGCAGCGCGTTCATGCCCGCGTCCGCGTCGCCCGCCGTGATGCCCAGCGCCACACACAAGTCCACGCCGCGCTCATCCGCGCCCGGAATACCCACGCCCATGGCGTTTTTGAACAGGTACGCATCCAGCCGCGCCGTCACCTGCGTGACAGTCCCCTGCGCCGCCTTGCGCGCCGTCGCCGCGTTGAGGGCAATTGCCGCCGGTTCCGTACAGCCGGTTGAGGGGGCAAGCGAAGCCCTGATCATCCGCAGGCATTGCGTTTCATCCATCCGAAAGTTCCTCTTTTCCACCCGGCGCGATGCCGGATTTGCTTTTTCCATGAACACAATTCGCCCTCAAACCGCGAAATTCCTGCCGAAAACCTTTCTTTTTGCAAAAATCGCCTATTTCGTTTGTGAAAAAAGCGTCATTTCCCCTTGCCAACCATCGTTGGGGTATTGTATAATAAAATATACGGCAGATGCTTCTTCTGCCATTTCGACCAAACGAATAAGGAGGAGAACCATGAAGAAGTTCCTTTCTCTCCTGCTGGCGCTGACGATGCTGCTGACGCTGTGCGGCGCTGCGAGTGCGGAGGCCGGCGTCTTTACGGGCGTGGGCGACAGCGAAATCGGTGGCAAGGGCGCCATTGAAGTGGCTGTGACCGTGGATGAAAACGGCGCAGTGACCGCCATCGAAGTGACCAAGAATGGCGACACCGCCGGCATTTCTGATCCGGCTGTGGCGCAGATTCCGGGTCTCATCGTCGAGCAGCAGACCGCGAACGTTGACGCGGTTGCGGGCGCGACCAAGACCTCCGATGCCATCATGGCGGCTGTGCTGGACGCTGTGACCAAGGCGGGTCTGGACACCGTGAAGTGGTCTACGAAGGTGGAGACTGTCGTCGAAAAGGCGGAGGACGTCACCATCGAGACGGAAATCGTGGTCATCGGCGGCGGCGGCGCTGGTCTGGCGGCGGCTGTGCAGGCGAATCAGCTCGGCTCCAAGGTGCTGGTGCTGGAAAAGATGGGCAAGGTCGGCGGCAATACCATCCTCGCTGGCGGCGCGCTGAATGCAGTCAACGACCGCTCTGAGCAGGCGATTGCTTACAACGACTCTGTCGAATGGCACTACACCCAGACGCTTTCCGGCGGTGACTATCAGGGCGACCCCCTGCTGGTGCACACGCTGGTGAGCAATGCGTGGGACGGCGTGCAGTGGCTGATGGATCTGGGCATGGAGTTCCAGGACGAAACGGCTGGTCTGTTCACCGTGCCCGGCGGTCTGTGGCCGCGCGCCCACAAGCCGGTTGAACCGCTGGGCACTGGCTTCTTCAAGGCCTACATGAACTACATCGACAGCCACGACAACGTGGACGTGATGCTGAACACCCGCGCGACCGAAATCCTGGTGGACGAAAACGGCAAGGCTTGCGGCGTCGTGGCGACGGGCGAAACGGGCAACACCGTGACCGTCAAGGCGTCCAAGGGCGTCGTTGTGGCGACGGGCGGCTTCGCAGCGAACGTCGAACTGCGCAGCGCGTACAACACGCAGTGGGCGGATCTGGGCGACAGCATCAAGAGCACCAACCACGCGGGCGCGACCGGCGACGGCATCAAGATGATGCAGAAGCTGGGTGCTGACTTTGTGCAGATGGGCAACATCCAGCTGCTGCCGCTGGGCGACCCGGTGACCGGCTCCCTGTCCGGCAACATCGAGCATGACGTGGAAACCCGTATCTTCATCAACAAGGAAGGCAACCGCTTCGTCAACGAGGGCGGCCGCCGCGACGACATGACCAACGCCCTGTTCGCACAGACCGATGCGTACATGTGGATCGTCATGGACTCCGACACCTATCCCACGGGCGACGAACGCAACAACTTCGGCGAAACCGCGAACCAGCTGGTGGAAGCCGGCCGCGCGGTGAAGGCGGACACGCTGGAAGAGCTGGCGGAAAAGATGAACGTTCCGGCGGATGCGCTGATTGCGGCGGTCACGGAGTTCAACCGTCACGCAGAAGGCGGCGATCTGGCGGGCACGCCGGACGAATTCGGCCGTACCCTCTACAAGACCCCCATCGACACCGCGCCCTTCTACGCGGCTGCCCGCGTTCCCACCGTGCATCACACGATGGGCGGCGTGCGCATCAACACCAATGCGCAGGTGCTGGATGAAAACGGCAACGTGATTCCTGGTCTGTATGCTGCGGGCGAAGTGACCGGCGGCATCCACGGCGCGAACCGTCTGGGCGGCAACGCACTGACCGACACGGTCGTCTTCGGCCGCATCGCTGGCGAATCCGCTCACTACGAGAAGTAATCTCGCATTCCCAGAGGCTCGGAGGAAACTCCGAGTCTCTTTTTCGTGCATTTTTCCGCTTTTCCATTGTAATTTCCTCAAAGGCATGGTAATATAATACTATTTCCAGATAAGAATGCGCCAAGATGCGCCGCGAATTTTTCATTCTGGCTAACGTGAATGAAACGCAGCGTAGCAGCGCTACGCTAAGTGGAATGAGCGGACGCCAGAATGGAAAAGGCGCAAGCAGATGGCGCAGGTGAATCTGGAAATAGTATAACAGAAAAGCCATGAATCGAGGTAGAGTAAGGATGCGTTCCATTGTCAGCCGCTGTGCTGCCCTGCTGTCAGGCGCTTTCCTGCTGATGAACAGCGTTCCTGCTGCTTTTGCAGAAGAGCCAAACACAATTGTTCAGAAGGAGGCTCACACCATGCAGCCGTACCGTCAGATGCTCACAGAACTTGCACCGGATGCTGTTTTTGCGCGGCAGGAGGGTGTTTCCTACCCGACGTTTCAGAAGTACACCTACTATTCACGCACAGCGCATCGGGATACCCCGGTCAACGTGCTGCTGCCGACGGATTACGATGAGCAGCGTACTTATCCTGTCCTGTACATTCTCCACGGCTACTGGGACACGCAGGACTGGATGGCGCGCGATGCAGTCGGACTGAATGTCATGCTGGGCAATCTCTGGGCATCCGGCGAGGCAGAAGAAATGATCGTCGTTCTCCCCTACATCTTCTGCGACCAGGAGCTTCGTTCCTGCACAGGCATGAACCTGCGCAATTCGCTTTGCTATGACAATTTCGTCAACGACTTGACGGCAGATTTGATGCCCTTTATCCAGCAGAATTTTGCCGCCGCGACGGGGCGCGAGCAGACCGCTATTACCGGCTTTTCCATGGGCGGGCGTGAGTCTCTGTTCATCGCCCTGACGCATCCAGAGTTGTTCGCGTGGGTAGGTGCAGTCGCACCAGCCCCCGGTTTGACACCGATTCCCGGCTCTGCTGATCATCCGGGGCAGCTTCAGGAATCGGAGCTGACCTTCGGAGACACAAAGCCGGAGCTGCTGCTCATCAGCGCTTCCCGCGCTGACGGTGTTGTTACGTCCGCACCTTCGGGCTATCGACAAGTTCTTCAGCTCAATGGTGAAGAGCTCGTTTGGCATCAGCTGACAAATACACAGCATGACCATACCAGCGTCAAGCCGCACTTGTACAACTTCTGTCGAATGATTTTCCGCCGCGAATGACACGTTCCGTCGTAAAAACACCAGCAGTACAGTCATTCGCTTGCAATCAGCCGCATTTCGTCCTATAATAAAGGCGAAATCCACCAAAAGGAGTGTATGAGCAATGAGCAAGCAGAACATCGACTGGAGCAATCTCGGCTTCGGCTATATCAAGACGGATTATCGCTACGTTTGCCGCTACAAGGACGGTCAGTGGGACGAAGGCGGGCTGGAAACCGACGCAAACATCACCCTGAATGAGTGCGCTTGCGTCTTCCAGTATTGCCAGGCGTGCTTTGAGGGCATGAAGGCGTATTATACCAAGGACGGGCATATCGTTTGCTTCCGCCCGGACATGAACGCCAAGCGCATGGCGGACAGCGCCGTGCGGCTGGAAATGCCGCCCTTCCCGGTGGACAAGTTCGTGGACGCGGTGAAGCAGGTTGTCGCGGCGAATGCGGATTTTGTGCCGCCGTATGGCACGGGCGCGAGCCTGTACATCCGCCCGTTCATGATTGGCACGAACAGCGTCATCGGCGTGAAGCCCGCGACGGAGTTTGAATTCCGCATTTTCTGCACGCCTGTCGGCCCGTACTTCAAGGGCGGCGCGAAGCCGATTGCCATCAAGGTGAGCGATTACGACCGCGCAGCCCCGCACGGCACGGGCAACATCAAGGCGGGTCTGAACTACGCCATGAGCCTCCACGCAATTATGGAAGCGCACCGCGAGGGCTTCGCGGAGAATATGTATCTTGACGCGGCAACCCGCACGAAGGTCGAAGAAACCGGCGGCGCGAACTTCATTTTCGTCACCAAGGACGGCAAGCTGGTCACGCCCAAGAGCGACTCCATCCTGCCCTCCGTCACCCGCCGCAGCCTGCTCGTTGTGGCGGAAAAGTACCTGCACATGCCGGTGGAAGAGCGCGAGGTGTGCTTCTCGGAAGTGCCGGATTTCGCGGAATGCGGCCTGTGCGGCACGGCGGCGGTCATCAGCCCGGTCGGTCTGATTAACGACCACGGCAAGGAGATTCGCATTCCCTCCGGCATGGACGAAATGGGTCCCGTGCTGACGAAGCTGTACACGACCCTGCGCGGCATCCAGCAGTGCGAAATCGAAGCGCCCGAAGGATGGATTCTCAAGATTCAGTAACGGAAAACTGCGCAAAGGCACAATAGTTGGTTCTTCACGGAAAGTTGTGGGAGCAAACAAGGGCTTAGGCGAAGCACCAAAAAGCTGCACG
>UMDV01013872.1_pt1 | contig 15867 bp, 10 predicted proteins | sample 1964571 | NCBI WGS metagenome assembly UMDV01 (sample SAMEA4836002, study PRJEB28245) | human gut metagenome | biome: gut microbiome; material: fecal sample | place: Denmark | collected 2008 | reverse complement strand
TGAGAATCTGAAGATAAACGGTAAAGTTATATCGGATGATATGGCCGGCAAGCCTGCATGGTATAAAACATCAGACATGGCGCGTTTCTTTGTTGGGGAACACGTGGGCAGTATTGTATTTACAAAATAAAAAAGGTCAGTCTCAAGCAAGAGTTTCAAGAAGATTTAAACAACTCAGCTAAAAAGACCTACAACATTGTCTAAAGAAAATTATTATAAATGGCATGAGGTAGCAGTGAGTTCGGTAGTATAGCGACTGTTTTCTTACTGTATGTTTTTTGAAAAATATCTGTCACACTGTCATATGACTTTTCAATGCCTTGTTATACAGCGTGTTAAATCTGTGATGAATACTGTGACAGATAAAAAAAGTGTCACCCTTCTCTGTCACATAGAAACGGATGAAGTAGTTCTCTCGACGAACTATTTCATGCAGATAACCTATATGCTTAACAGGGTGTTCCAACGTGTGGAACAGTTGATTTCACCATCAGAAACAACTTGTTTTTCCCGGGGGAACTCCTTGTTTCACATGGGGAAATAAGGAGTTCCATCAGACAGGCTCCTTTGTTCCTCTCAAGAATGAGGAAGATAAAGAGTATTCGTTTCGAGAACCTGATGATAAACGGTAAGGTGATGTCGGCATGATATGCCCAAAGGGCCCCAATGGTATAAGATTCCGGATTGGGCAGGTATCTTTGTGGAAGAGCATATGGAGAATGCAGTATTTGTGAAATAAAAAATAAGGGTAATTATTTAAGTGGAATAATTCTTTAAGAGCAATCCTTTTTCGTATCTTTGTCCATTGAAAATGAATAAATTATATTCTTATGGAATTACAAGATAGATATATCCGTTTTGATTGGGCAGTCAAACGCCTGTTGCGTCATAAAGCCAATTTTGGTGTGCTCGAAGGGTTCCTTACGGTGCTGATAGGTGATGATATCCATATAGTGGAGATTCTGGAAAGCGAGGGTAATCAGCAAACGGAAGAGGATAAGTTCAACCGGGTTGATATCAAGGCTCTTAATAGTAAAAATGAGATTGTTATCATCGAGATCCAAAATACCCGTGAACTGTATTATTTGGAGCGTATCCTGTATGGAGTAGCCAAGGCCATTACGGAGCATATCTCATTGGGTGAAACTTATTATAAAGTTAAAAAGATATATTCCATCAGTATCCTTTATTTCGATATCGGTTATGGAACTGATTATCTTTATCATGGGCAGAATATATTTAAAGGGGTGCATACGGGAGATTTCCTGCAGGTCAGTACCCGGGAGAAGGATGCTATTGTGCCTCGTATGCCTTCCGAAATTTATCCTGAGTATTTCCTTATCCGTGTGAATGAGTTTAATAAGGTGGCCATGACTCCCCTTGAGGAATGGATAGAATATTTGAAGACGGGTATTATCCGTCCTGACACGACAGCTCCCGGATTGGGGGAGGCACGTGAAAAATTGAAATATTATTCAATGACCCCTCAGGAACGTCATGCTTACGATGAACATCTCAGCGCTTTAATGATTCAGAATGATGTTCTTGATTCTGCCAAGTTGGAAGGAAAGATAGAAGGGCGTATGGAAGGTCGCGAAGAAGGCATTAAGGAAGGTGTCGTTCGCAATGCCCGGAGGATGAAAGAAAAAGGGCTCTCTATAGAGGATATTATGGAAATTACAGGATTGACATTCGAAGAGGTTAGTCAGTTGTAATCCCATGTTTGGTTAAATAAATCCACAGGTATCCTCATGAGGTATCTGTGGATTTTTATTTTAATGAATGAGGTGTTGAGTGAATATCGTGAGTGGAGCGTATTAAAAAGAAAATATTCATTTAAACATATAGCTTGATGAGGAAATTAGTATTTGCTTTATTGTTATTGTGCAGTGCTTTGTTTGCTACTGCCCAAGAATGGCAATGGTCCGTACAGCTGAAAGGATTCATCTCTTCCGAAACCGGCAAAGAACCGACTGCCTTCCTGTGGATACCTTCCGATTGCCATCAGTTGCGTGCCGTAATGGTAGGAAAGCACAATATGAGTGAGGAAACCCTGTTCGAGATGCCGCGTTTCCGGGAAGCATTGTCCCGGATGGGAATCGGACTGGTATGGATCACTCCCGGAATCGACCAGCAATGGGATGTGACAAAAGGAACGCAAGAGATTTTCAATCGGATGATGAATGACCTGGCGGAAGTCAGCGGCTATTCTGAGTTGGAACATATACCTGTAGTTCCTGTCGGTCATTCGGCAATGGCCACTTATCCGTGGAATTTTGCCGCTTGGAATCCTGAACGGACATTGGCTGTCATTTCTTTGCATGGAGATGCTCCCCGTACCAACCTGTGTGGCTATGGCGGGGAGAATCTGGAGTGGGGTAGGACACGTAATATAGATGGTATTCCGGGATTGATGATTGAAGGAGAATATGAATGGTGGGAGGCGCGGGTGAACCCTGCTTTGGCGTTTCGGATGATGTATCCCGAAAGTTGTATTTCATTTTTGTGTGATACGGGACGTGGACATTTTGATGTGGCCGGGCAGACTGCCGATTATATTGCTTTGTTTCTGCGAAAAGCGTTGGAATACCGTTTGTCCGGACATCCTTCTTTGAATGAGCCTGTCCGTTTGAAAAAACTGAATCCGAAAGAAGGGTGGTTGGCCGAGCGTTGGCGTCCGGAGCAGAAGGACAGGGCTAAGGCGGCTCCTTATCGGGACTATAAAGGAGATAAGCACGATGCATTTTGGTATTTTGATAAAGAAATGGCCGGACTGACCGAAGCCCGCTATGCAAAATATAAAGGTAAGCAGATGCAATATCTTGGATTTATGCAGAGAGGCCGGTTGGTTAAATATGATGCCGGACAACATGCCGGAGTGATTGCCGCTTTCCGGCCGGAAGCCGATGGCCTGACTTTTCACGTAAAAGGGGTGTATACGGACTCTTTACGCTCCTCACTGATAAAGGAACATGCTCATGGCGGAATTGAAGTTACTCGTATTTGCGGTCCGGTGGCAAAGGTGAATGATACTACTTTTACCGTGCGTTTTTATAGAATGGGAATGGATAATCCGAAGCGTACCGGAGATATCTGGCTGTTGGCCGCTAATGAGGGTGACAGTAGATATAAGAGTGCGGTACAACAATTCAATATTCGTATTCCTTATCGGAATACAGAGGGAAAACGCCAATATATACTTTTTCCGGGGATAGAAGATGTGAGGGAAGGAGTGGAATCAGTTTCTCTTGAAGCTGTTTCTGATTGTGGATTGCCCATATATTATTATGTAAAGGAAGGCCCTGCGGAATTACAAGATAACAGGCTGGTCTTTACGAAAATTCCTCCCCGCAGTAAATTTCCGGTGAAAGTCACCGTTGTAGCCTGGCAGTACGGGATTGCCGGACAGGTACAGACGGCTGAACCGGTGGAACGCAGTTTTTTTATAACGAAATAGTCAGCTCCGCGTTGAGTCTTTATTTCTTCTCTTTCGTATTGAATGATATAAAGGGAGAAGTTGCGATTTGTTATTATCATAATTCAGTAAATACCATGAAAAAGAAGCTGATGACTTGTCTTTATCTATGTCTTTCTGTCATCCATGTTTTTGCTCAAACGAAGGAGCACGGGAGGACGGGAGAATTTAATATTCTGGATTTCGGAGCCACCCGTGATACTATGATGGTGCATACGAAAGCTATCAATGAAGCGATTGAAAGCTGTTACAGGCAGGGTGGCGGAAGAGTGGTTATTCCTCCGGGTAAATTTAAGACAGGTACTATTTTTCTGAAAGATAATGTAGAACTTCATTTGGATAACGGTGCCTGCCTTTATGCCAGTGAGGATTATGCTGATTTTCCTATTCAGCCGAGAGCAGTTTACCGCTCTTTGAAAGATGCAGGCGGATGGTCGGCGTTGATTTATGCGGTGGGGGCTAGGAATATAGCCGTTACAGGCAAAGGTGTAATTGATGGGAGAGGAAAGGGCAGAAAAGGGCGTGTGGGCGGAGTACCGGGTGATGCCGACGGCAGGCCGCGCAATATCCTTTTTATTTCATGTAAAGGGGTACGTATCTCAGGTATCAGTATGAGGAATTCAGCCTTGTGGAATCAACATTATCTGGATTGTGAAGATGTTATTGTAGAGCATATCCATGTTTTCAACCATTGTAATGGTAATAATGACGGTATAGATATTGACGGTTGTCGCAGGTTTATCTTGTCTGATAGTGTCATCGATTCGGACGATGACGGAATCGTGTTGAAAAGTACGGGGCTGGCTCCTTGTGAAGATGTCGTTATTAATAATTGTATTGTCAGCAGCTTTGCCAATGCTATAAAATGTGGCACCGAATCGACCGGAGGATATAAGAATATTGTCATTTCTAATTGTATTGTTAAACCGAGTTGCAATAAAGGGGACCGCATTATAAAATCTACTCCAAGCGGTATTACGGCTATTTCTTTGGAGGTGGTGGATGGTGGAATAATGGATGGCGTGTCTATTGACAATATCGTAATTGAGGGTACGGAATGTCCTTTGTATGTCCGTTTGGCGAATAGAGGCCGGAAATATATAGATGAGGCTCCGGTTCCTCCAATAGGAAAAATGAGAAATATACAGATTAGTAATGTAACCGCTTATGATACCGGTAATTTTTGTTCTTCCATAACGGGGATTCCCGGTGGTGAGATAGAGAATATTTATTTGAGCAATGTTCGCTTTCTAAATAAAGGCGGGCTTGTAGCAGGAAATTGCCGTACGGCGAATGATATGCAAGGGAAACGGCATGATACTGCCGGAAATGTATTTCGGAACCAATATTGGTCTTCCCATCGGGAGGTGAAAGAGGATGAGAAAGGTTATCCGCAACCTACTGTATGGGGGAATCTGCCGAGTTATGGACTGTTTATCAGAAATGTGAGAAGTATAGCTGTGGACAATGCCACCTTTCAATCGGAAAAGCCTGATCCCAGGATACCGGTAATTGCCGTTAATGTAGGGAACTTGTCGCTTGACCGGATACAAGTCAACGACATTTCTTCCGCCGGTGTACTTTTGGATAATGTCAGGACGGCGGATGTAGACAGACGGTTGAGGAAAAGCGGAAAGTGATTTTCTATGTCGTTAAACAATAATTAAACCAACAGAAATATGAAACGGATATATGTATGTCTATTGATTTTTTTATGCTTTGCTTTTGTACAGGCGCAAAAGATAAAACACCCTGCTTTGCTTTATACTCCGGAGCGCATTCAGCAGGTGAAACAACGGATTGTAAATGATTTAAAGATGGCTGAGGCATGGGCTTCTATAAAGAAGACGGCAGATGAACAGTTACAGAAAAAGAATCTAAGCAAGGCGGATTACCTGGCTTTGGCTTATTTGATGACAGATGAAAAAAAATACGCTGACAAATTGAAAGAGATTTTATTGGATGTCATTAAGGAGGATACGTGGGGCAGTGAAGAAATGCTGGCGCGTATCCCTGTCTGGAGAGCGGATTTGGGACTGGCACATAAGGCTTACCTTTCTGCCATAGCCTATGATGCTGTTTATAATGACCTTTCAAGTTCCGAGAGGAAAGAAATAGCGGAAGGATTGAAACGGTTGGCCCTTGACCCGTGTCTGGGGGACTGGGTGCTGGAGCCGGCACGTATTCATTCGTTGAATTCGATGGGACATAACTGGTGGACTTCTTGTGCCTGCATGGGCGGCATACTGGCCTTGAGTTTACAAAACGAATTGCCGGAGGCAAAGCAAGGAGCGGAGGTGGTATATGAGGCTCTTCCCCAATGGTTTGACTTTGCCGGAGATGTCTTGCAGCAGAAGCCGAAAAGCTTTGATGCCGATGGAGGGATGTATGAAAGTCTCAATTATGCCAATTTCGGGATTCAGGAAGCATTACAGTTTCGTTTGGCATGGATGAACACCCATCCCGGACAAAAGCCGGTTCAAATTCCGCAACTGGATAAATTGTCCGATTTCTTTGTGCATGTCTGCTATCCGCGTACAGGTATACTATATAATATGAATTTTGGTGACAGCCATAAGAATGTGACTGCCGAAAGTACCTTGATGCTGCTCTATGCGATGGGAATCAGGAATGATAATATGCTTTGGTATATGAATCAAGTGGAACAGGGGCAACACCGTGACGGTTATTTTATCGACCGTCCGATGGGATTTCTCTATACGCCCGATCTAAGCAAAGCGCCGCAGTTGCCTGAAATAAAGAAATCACAACTTTTTGCAGATTTTGGGTGGGCTACGATGCGTACTTCCTGGGAGAAGGATGCTACCATGCTGGCCGTTAAATCGGGGCATACATGGAATCATTCTCATGCGGACGCCAACTCGTTCATCATCTTTCATAAAGGAGTGGATATTATAAAAGATGCGGGAAACTGCTGGTATCCTAATCCCAGTTACCGTAATTATTTTTTTCAAAGCGAGGCACACAATGTCGTGCTTTTCAATGGCAAAGGACAGTCGCGTGAACAACAATATCATGGTTCAATGCTGAGAGGGTATTTACATTATTTGCTCGATGCGGATAATGTAAAATATGTATTGGCCAATGGAACCGGCCCGTATTCAGACCAGTTTAGTCGTAATTTCCGTCATTTCCTGTGGATAGATGATGTGATTTATATGATTGATGATTTGAAAACTCATGATGTGGGACATTTTGAATGGCTTTGGCATCCGGGAGGAGAGGCGGAAAAACGTGGAATTGATCTGAATATAACAAATGGGAATTCTTCAGTTGTTGTCCGTCCGCTATATCCCCGTTTGTTGGCGAAATCCGATTTTGTACATGATTACCCCGAAGATTTATATTGGGAAGAAGTAGAAGCTCCAACGGAGGATTTAAAAGGAACAGAAACGTATTATTCATTTCATTTGCCGGCAAAAGTGGATCGGGTGAAAGGGCTGACCGCCATCATCTTGAAAGAAACGCCGGACCAGAAAGATCTTCCTTATATGGAAAGACGGGAAGGCAAAGATTGGATAGGACTTCGTATTCATTATAAGGGAAAAATAACAGATCTCTATATCAATCAATTGGCCGACGGGCGATTGATGCATAGCAATTCATGGATTGAAGCGGACGGATGGTTTACGGACGCTTATATGTTTGCAGTCACTTATGAGGCTGGTATGGAACCAGCCGGTTCAAAAGAGCACTTTATTTGTTATGGAAGCGCTTTAAGACGAGGAGATGTTTCTTTCTTTTCTTCTTTGGCTAAGCTTTTTGTGATTCAAAAGGAGGAAAACGGGCGGATGAAATTGTGGATGGATGGTCAACCGAAGATGAATGCTGGATTCAGAAGCGAGAAACGTCCGAAAGCGGTTGTCGTGAATGGAAAGGTAACTCCTGTAGTTTATGAGAAGGGCACGGTAAAAGTATCAGGCGTGGTTATTGAATGAGCGGGTAAGGCGAAGAATTTGGTGGAAGTTTATTTTACGCAAAGGTTTGCGTGCTTTTTGTTAAGCTGGCTGGTACTTATGTCAGCTTAATCTTTTTATTTTTGAGCATATAAATAAACGATTTGTTAACGTGTAAAATAATGATACGATGAAAAAGCTCTTCTTTTTAATGGCTGCGAGTTTTTTGTTTGCTCCTGTACATGCACAGATAACCGAGCGTGAACGTCCTGCCGAATGGCAACATCTGGTAAAGGGTGCACGTTTTATGGACCGTTTCCTTCCGATGCCCGACGGTATCCAGGCCAAGGGGATATGGGGAACTGACAGTGTGCTGAACCGTTATGTGGATAATGGCATTGAGCTTCCCGGAGTTTCTTTCTGGGGAGGAAATATATTGCAGGATACGGAAGGCAAATATCATCTGTTTGTGTGTGGCTGGCCCGAGAACTCTCCGAAAGGTCACATGTTCTGGTCAAACTCTACCGTTTTTCATGCGGTAAGTGACCGGCTCACGGGACCTTTTAAAATACGGAATTCCATTGGAAAAGGACATAATCCGGAAGCGTTCCGTCTGTCGGACGGCCGTATCGTGGTCTATGTTATTGATGGTTATTATATAGCGGACAGGGTGGATGACAAGGTTTGGACGTATGGAAAGTTCAGTTTTGACCCGCGTGACCGTAAAATCATAGAAGGCCTCTCCAATCTGACTTTTGCCCGTCGTCAGGATGGCTCTTATCTGATGGTATGCCGCGGTGGAGGTGTCTGGATCAGCAAAGACGGACTTTCACCCTATAAGCAGTTGACGGACAAACGGGTTTACCCGGACGTGGAGGGCCGGTTTGAAGATCCGGTGGTATGGAGGGATGATTTGCAATATCACTTGATCGTAAATGACTGGTTGGGCAGGATTGCTTTCTACCAGCGTTCCAAGGATGGAGTACATTGGGTGACGGAACAGGGAGAAGCATACATGCCGGGCGTATCATTCCATAAAGACGGAACGGTGGAGCGTTGGTTTAAATATGAGCGTCCTAAGGTTTTCCAGGACGAGAAGGGGCGTGCCGTCCAAATGAATTTTGCCGTGATTGATACGATAAAATGGAACGACCTTCCTAATGACAAACATAGTTCCAAGAACATAAGCGTTCCCTTGAATAAAGGGATGCTATTGTCCGTTTTGAATGAAAAGGAGATCACTCCGTCTACCCGTACCATTGAAGTGAAGATTGCCGCCGAAGAGGGGTTCCATCCGCAAACGGATGTGGATGTAAAGTCGTTGCGGTTCGGTTCGTTTACAGAAGTGAACTTCGGGCGTGGTTGCAAACCGGTGAAGACCAAGGTTTCGGGGGAAGACTTGATTGTGGTTTTTAATGCCGAAGGAAGTGGAATTACCTCTGGTGAGTTTGCTCCCAAAATGATAGGAAAACACAGGAATGGGAACATGCTTTACGGTTATGCCCGCCTGCCTTATGTGAATTACCGGCCGGCTTTGCTTTCTGCCCGTCGTCCTGTGTTTGATAAGGAAAAAGGGGAATTGAAAGTGGAGATACAAAACTTTGGATTGTCTGCATCGGAACCGGCGGAAGTGGAGGTGATATGTGGCGGCCATAGCTTGGGGCGGATGACTCTAAAGACATTGCAGCCTTATGAAGTAGAGTATCTGGCCTTCTCTCCGGATGCAGCCTTGGCGGATGACAAATCATCTTATGAAGTCGTATTTTTTTATGAAGGAAAAGAGGTGGAACGGAACAGATTCGGAAAAGACTGATTTAATTTGTAAGTTGACGGTTGATAACATCTTATTTTTGAGTGAAAAACGTTTGCCCAACGTATCTAATAAGAAAAATGCAAAATATGAAGAATTTATTGACCTTTTGTCTTATGGTATGCTGTGTGGCCGTACAGGCTCAATTAGTGACTTATCCCGAAGGACTGCAGACCGGTATGCCTCATAATGATGACTATACGGTTCGTGTCCGTGTGCCGGGGGGCGACTGGAAAGATCTGTTTGAGTATAATGTGCAGGTAGATATGGATAGGGTACAGGATGCTTCGATGGTACAGTTTGATATGGGCAGTCCTGTAGAAGTGATGGTGAAAAAAAATAATGGGATGATTCATGAGGTCGATATCCGTCCGCAGGCCAGGAAAGTGCAGTATGTGCAGAATAAGAATGTAATTACGTTTACGCTGGACAAACCTCAGTATCTGTCTGTGGAGTTTAATGGCGACCGCCTGCATAATCTCCATCTTTTTGCCAATCCGATGGAAACGGAGACTTACTCGAAAGAAGAGAAAGGAGTGATGTATTTCGGGCCGGGAGTGCATCGTCCCAAAGATCTGCCGAACAATCAGATAAGAATACCAGGCAATACGACGGTTTATCTGGCACCGGGAGCTGTTGTGAAAGCGAAGTTGCTGCTGGATAAAGTGGAGAATGTACGGATCATTGGGCGTGGCATTTTGGACCATCCTGTTCGTGGTATCGAAATCACTGATTCTAAAAATATAGTGATAGATGGCATAACAGTGGTCAATCCTGATCATTATACCGTATTTGGCGGAGGTGCTGAGGGGGTGACAATCAAGAACCTGAAATCATTCAGTTGTAAAGGTTGGAGCGATGGCATCGACATGATGTGCTGTCACGATGTATTGATAGACAATGTGTTTATGCGTAATAGTGATGACTGCATTGCTTTATATAATCATCGTTGGAACTGGTGGGGCGGTTCGGACAATATCACTGTACAGAATTCCATTCTTTGGGCGGATATTGCTCATCCTATCAATGTAGGTGGTCATGGTGATCCGAATTCTCCGACAGGAGAGATTATTGAGAATCTGGTTTTCCGCAATATTGATATTTTGGAACATGATGAAGATGATGTGCCTTATCAGGGATGTATGGCTATAGATGCAGGCGACAGGAACAGGGTGAAAAATATATTGTTTGAGGATATTCGTGTGGAAAGTATTCAAGAGGGGAGGCTGTTTCATATCAATGTCCGTTTTAACGGGAAGTATGACAAACAACCCGGACAAAGCATTGATGGAGTGATTTTCCGTAATATTACTTATAACGGGGTGGGAGAGAACCCGTCACTGATAAAAGGATTGGACAAAGACCGGATGGTACGGGATGTGACTTTTGAGAACGTTGTGGTTAATGGGAAGAAAATGAAAGATTTAAGTGGTTTTATAACCAATGAATATATTGAAAGAATTGAAGTCAAATAGTATCTTTTATGTAAATCATAGGAATATGAGGATTCTGGCATTTATTTGTTTATTAGTATTATCCGGTTTGACCGGATTATATTCACAAGATACCGGCGATGTACAGGTGAAGAGTGGTTATGTGAAGGTTCCGGAAGGTTCTTTGTATTATGAAGAAGCAGGTACGGGAGAGCCGCTTATTTTTATTCACGGACACTCTTTGGACCGTAGAATGTGGAATGAACAGTTCTTTAAGTTTGCAAAGCATTATCGAGCTATACGATATGATTTGTGCGGATATGGCATTTCATCCAAACAAACGGAAGATTTCCAATTTACCCATGCAGAAGATCTGGTTGCTTTGATGGATGCTTTGCATATACGGAAAGCGCATATTGTAGGTTTGTCTTTGGGGGGATTCGTTGGTGCGGATATGCTGGGATGTTTTCCGGACCGTATGTTGTCCGCTTTCTTGGCCAGCGGAAATATCCGCAAATCAAAAGGACCCAGTGAGCCGATGACAAAAGAGGAAGCGGCAAAACGGGATGAAGAAATCGCAGCACTGGAAAAGAAAGGAGTGGATGTGATGAAGAAGGAATGGTTTTCCAGCACTTTTGGGATGTCGTTCTTCCGGTAAAGAGTCTTGCCGCCCAACGGAGGGATATATCCGTCGGCAAGCCTGTCTGCCATTTTCAGAGTACAGGCGGGTGGGCGAACTGTACAGCTTCCCATCGAAGTGATTAGCTAGCTGACTGACGATCAGGGACGAACTGGAGTTTGCCGACAACCGTTTCGTAGTTGCAGGCAATTACAGGTACAACTACAACGACGGGCATCAGGCGATGGCGGACACGCACGCCGCTACCACGAACTTCCTGAACGCGCTGGAGAAGATTCCGGTCATCATTGACCAGTACCGGAAGAAAAATGAGGTGCTGGGACAGGAAATTCCTCAACTGGAAGCGATAGCCGGCAAGGAGTGGAAGAAGGAAAACGAGCTGAAAAGACTGAAATCCGAGCTTGCCGCACTGGACCGCAAGATACTATAGCTGGAGCTGTCCCGCTGATACCGGAGAAGACTGAGGAGAATATTCCTAATGCCGTACAACCGATGCAGACACGGAAAAGTCCGCATGAGGATTTTGTACACGGCCATCTGATTGTCAGAAGACTGGGACTGACGGAACCGAAGGGTATGAAACTATAGAGGCCTGCATTGTTCGGATACAATTCGTGGACGGCTGTTTTGTAACCAAAAGCAAAGCAGCCGTTCGTTTTCATTTAAGACAACAGGTCATTCCAAGTATAATTTTTGTACATGATAGCTAATCATATTGCAAAATCACATAATTTATTGTTATTAAGTTGTTATTAAGTCAGAAATCTCGTAAAATGGCAGGCAATTTTCATACATTTGCAAAAATAATTAGCTAATATGACTATATCAATAGATAATATAATACTTCAACTCCAGCAAGATAATGAGTACGCATTTAAACAACTCTATGAACAATATTATTCAAGAGTTGTAGTTTTTATTGTTGGAATGATAAAAAAAGAAGATATAGCCAATGATTTGGCACAGGATGTGTTTGTTGATTTATGGCTTGGCAGAAAGAGGTTAAATTTATCCCAAAATCTCCAGAATTATATTTTCGTTGCATCCCGTAATGCAGCCATTAACTATTTGAAGAAAGAATTGGCTCATGTGCATGAACAAATTGAAACTGTGCAGGAAAAAATATACGCAGACTCAAATGTTGAAGATTCAATATTTGCCAGAGAAATTAATTTGTTAATTGAAATGGTTGTTTCAGAAATGCCAAAACAACGGCAGCTTATTTATCGGATGAGCCGAGAAGAAGGTCTAAGCAATAATGAAATTGCCAATATGCTGGGAATATCAAAAAGAAGTGTTGAAAATCAATTAAGTTTAGCTTTGAAGGAAATCAAGCAATCTATATTGACTTATATTATTTTTCTGCTTTATACGTTATAATAAGTTAAAAACGTATCTTGTAGATGTGAGTATATCCATTGATTCTTGTACATTAAAAAAAGAGAATTATGGACTACATTCATGAAATCATAAAACGTTATTTAAAAAACAGGTATCCACAAAATCTGGAAACAAAAATCCAACAATGGCTTTGTGAGGACAAATTTTCAGAAGATAAGAATAAAGCCTTGTTTCAGTGTTGGAATGAAATAAAGTCGGATTCTGAAAGCTATTGTTCACAAAATTCGTGGGAGAATATTTCTATCCGTTTAGGTTTTAAGACATCTACTGTTTCTTGGAAAAAGTACGGATATGTTGCTGCTTCCTTCCTGTTGTGTGCTTTTATGGCTACAGTATGGTTCTTGCACAACTATGACACTACAAAAACACTGATTGTAAGAACAAGTGAGGGGGAATATAAAACAATAATCTTATCCGATAGTTCTACTATATGTCTGGGACCATCTTCCGAAATAATTTGCGCAGAAAATTTAACTGATACAATTAGATTAGTCCAGCTGAAGGGTGATGCTTGGTTTGAGGTTACTCATATATCAGATAAACCTTTTATTGTAAAAAGCACGAATCTGGTAACAAAAGTTATAGGAACCAAATTCAATGTGAGAGACTATCAAGAAGATACTTGTGCTATTGCGTACCTACTCACAGGATCAATTGAAGTTCTTACGCCAGAAAAAACGTCAAGCTGTATATTAAAACCCGGTGAGTTTTTTTCTTACAATAAGTTGACACACCAGATACATATCTCTACCCGAGAACAAGTCGGTTTGTCATTCAAAAATGCAACATTGGAAGACATAAAGAATACTTTAGAACAGAGGTTTAAGATCTCAATAAAGTTAAGCGGCTATTCAAGTGAAAGGTATACTTTTGATTTTGAAACGACTACATCAATTCAGGAAGTCATGGAAACATTGTGTTTATTGGATGACAACTTATCATGGGAAAAGGGGAATGCAGGACAGATAATTATTTATGTAAAATCAGAATCACGATGAAGACAAGAGTACTTGCTTTGATGTTTTTGTTAGGATTTGTTATTGAATATCCTATAAATTCTCAAGAATGTAATGGTAGAACCTATACGATAAAAGGGGCTTATAATTTAGTCGAATTTATAGAAATGCTAAAAGAAAAGACCGATTGTAAAATTGCCTACAAGGAATCGGATGTAAAAAAAGAGAAAAAGATTAGTGTTGATTACAAAAATGCCCTCTTGGGGGTTATTCTTAAAAACGTATTGAAAAAATACGGATTAACCTTTATACAACAAGGGGATAGGATTATAATTAAAAAGGAATATATACATTCAGAAGGAGGTATAAGAGGGTCAGTTAAAAACAAGTTGTCTTTAACACCTTTAGAATATGCCAATGTCATATTGTTGGATGCTAACAATAATCAAATAGATGGCACTTCTACTGACAGCTGTGGAATTTTTAAGTTCCCTAATCTCAAAGTAGGACGTTATCTTATAAAAACAAGTATGCTTGGATATACTTCTGTATTATCAGATTATAGTATAGTTTCGTCAGCGAAAACAAGCAATTTGGAGTTGTTTTTAGAGGAAAGTTCAGAGAATCTTGATGAAGTGACCATCATTGCATCAACTCCAAGAAATTATCCTCAGAATGTAATGTCACTTACTGGAGGGAGGGTTTTGAGTATTGAAGAAACAAACAGATTTGCAGGTAACTTTGATGACCCTACAAGGTTGGCGTCTTCATTTACCGGCATTGCATCTGGTAGCGTAAACTCAAATGCTATGGAGATAAGAGGAAATTCTCCACAATTTGCCCAATGGAGAATGGAAGGTATTGAAACACCTAATTTGTCGCATTATGCGGATATGTCAGGTTTAGGTGGAGGTATATTGACCGGATTAAGTTTACAGACAATGGCAAATTCGGATTTCTATTACGGTGCTTATCCAGCAGAATATTCTAATTCGCTATCCGGAATTTTTGATATGAAAATGCGAAATGGCAATACTACAGACTTTGCACATTCCGTTCAATTAGGTATTTGGGGACTTGATTTGTCATCAGAAGGGCCAATAAGCAAGAAAAACGGAAGTTCGTATCTCTTCAATTACCGTTATTCATATTCTGGTTTGGCAGATAAGATTAGTGGTTCGGACGAGGGGCTTAATTATCAGGATTTGGCTTTTAAGATAAATTTGCCAACAAAAAAGATGGGAACTTTCACATTCTGGGGTATCGGACTCTTGGATAAAATAATTCAAAGACCGGAAGATGATCCTAAACAATGGGAAACATCCATAGAAAGACAAGAACAGAAAGCAAACTTCCAAAAGGGTGTAATCGGAATGGCACATATTCTATCTTGGAATGACAATACATATCTGAGAAGCAATGTAGGTATAACCTATTCAGGAATCAAAGCTGAGAATCATATTTATGATAATGGATTAAACAGAATACCTGTCGCATTTGCTACAAAGCATGAAACCAATCTTCAAATCAATACATTTGTCAATAAACGTTTCAACGCTTTCCATACGAATCGAACTGGAATAAGTTATACAGGAATATTCTATAATTTGAATTTTAATACAAGCCCCAATGTCGGATTATTCTATCCAATGGAACGCTATGCTTATGGGAAAGGACAGAATAATGTATTATACATATATTCAAATTCCCTTTTTCAGTTAACAAATAAACTGAAAATGAATGTAGGTGTAGGTACTCAGTATTTTGATTTAAATAAAACATGGACTATTGAACCGCGTCTAAGTTTTAAATGGAACTTTCATCCAAAACAATATCTGTCATTCGGATATGGACTTTCTAGCAGAAGAGAGAGGATTGAGTGTTATTATACTCATGTTCCCAATCAAAAAGATATAGACAATACTCGGTTAGGTATGGGTAAAACGCACCAACTAAATCTGACATATGACTGGATGATAACAAACAATCTGAATTTAAGAATTGAGCCTTATTTTCAATATTTATATAATATTCCAGTAGAAGAGAACTCTTCTTTTTCCATTATTAATTTTAATGCTTTTATTCTTGACAAGCAATTAGTTAGTACAGGAAAAGGAAAAAACTATGGTATTGATATATCATTGGAACATTACCTGAAAAACGGTTGGTATTGGATGATAAATGGCTCCTTATTCAAATCAAAGTATATGGGAGGAGATAATATTTGGAGAAACA
>UMDV01050095.1_pt1 | contig 16499 bp, 10 predicted proteins | sample 1964571 | NCBI WGS metagenome assembly UMDV01 (sample SAMEA4836002, study PRJEB28245) | human gut metagenome | biome: gut microbiome; material: fecal sample | place: Denmark | collected 2008 | reverse complement strand
CGGCTCCAAATAAGTACGCACGGTCACGCTCCGCAATCTCTTCTAATGTACGCCATGTCACACCGACAATCGTTTGTTCCGACTCCGATAATTCCGGGTCAATTCCCTTGTGTGGAACCGCATCATCCGGAATTTCTACCAAAAATGTAAAAATCCGACTTTCCAAATCCGGTTTATATTCAATGGCAAGCGGACGCACAATTTTTCCACTCACGCCTGCTTCTTCGTTTAACTCACGCAAAGCTGCTTCCTCCGGTGTCTCATTTTCCTCAATTCCGCCGCCTGGCAGATTAAAGAAATCTCTTCCTTTCATTCTGTGTTCTACAAGCAGTAATTTGCCATTCCGGCAAACCATAGCCTGACTGCGATTTCGTTTCATTTTCTCACCTTTTTAAGAAAAATTTTTTTCATAGAAAGAGTGCCTTCAATCAAACAGTATCCATTTGACGAAAGCACTCAACTCATACAAATTATTTACGCAAACCAAGTTTTTCAATCAGCGCACGATAACCTTCCAAATCTGTCTTCTTCAGATAATCCAAAAGGCCTCTTCTCTTACCAATCATTTTGTACATACCACGACGAGAATGATGATCTTTCTTATTCTCTTTCAAGTGCTCTGTCAAAGTGTTGATACGCTCAGTAAGAAGCGCTACCTGAACTTCCGGTGAACCTGTATCATCCGGTGTTCTTCCATAAGCTGCAATAATTTCTTTTTTCTTTTCTGTAGTCATCATTGTGACATACCTCCTAAATATTTTCTTATCACCATTTACTAAGATCCGGTCGGAGTTTCCGTAATCTGAGTAATGGCTATTTGCTATCATAACACAATTTAACTTCGTTGTAAACCTTTATTTCGTGTCAATCGTAGCAATATCTACTAATGTCAATTCATTTTTCTCAGAATCCTCTAACGCAGTCAAAAGTGCATTTGCCGTATCTAAAGAAGTCAGACAGGTAACACCGGTCTCAATAGAAGTACGGCGGATGAGGAAACCATCGTGGGAATGTTCACCCTGTTTTGGAATATCAATTACCAAATCAATCTCATGGCCAAGCAGCAAATCCATCAGTGTCGGGGATTCCTGCTCAATCTTGTTGACACCGATAACCGAAACGCCGTTCTTGCCTAAGAACTTAGCTGTTCCGCGTGTCGCATAGATTTCATAGCCAAGTGCCTGGAAACGTCTGGCAACGGAAATTGCTTCGTCTTTCGAGTTATCATTTACCGTAAGAATCATCTTCTTGTATTTCGGAAGATTGATTCCGGCTCCCATAAAGGCTTTGTGAAGTGCCTCATTAAATGTTTTTGCGATACCTAAGCACTCACCGGTTGACTTCATCTCAGGTCCTAAGCTGATTTCTGCACCGCGCAGTTTCTCAAAGGAGAATACCGGCATCTTAATTGCGATGTAATCCGATTTTTTCGCAAGTCCCGGTGTGTAACCCATATCCGTGATTTTTTCACCGAGGATTACGCGGGAAGCCAGTTTCACAATCGGAATTCCGGTTACTTTGCTGATATATGGTACCGTTCTTGACGAACGAGGATTTACTTCAATAACAAAAACTTCATCGTTATAAACAATAAACTGAATGTTAATCAAGCCAATTACATGAAGGGATTTTGCAAGTTTTGCTGTGTAATCGACTAAAACTTCCTGAACTTCAGGTTTAATGCTCATGGCAGGATAAACCGAGATACTGTCACCGGAATGAATACCGGCACGCTCTACGTGTTCCATAATACCAGGAATCAGAATATTCTCGCCATCACATACCGCATCAACCTCAACCTCTTTACCCATAAGGTATTTATCAACAAGAATTGGATGTTCCTGCACATGGCGGTTGATAATTGACATAAATTCACGAATATCATCATCATTAATCGCAATCTGCATGCCCTGTCCACCAAGTACATAAGATGGGCGGACAAGAACCGGATACCCAAGTTCATTTGCTGCCGCTAATGCCTCTTCTGTTGTAAATACGGTTTTTCCTGCCGGTCTCGGGATCTTACACTGCTCTAAGATTTCATCAAACAGCTCACGGTCTTCGGCCGCATCTACATTCTCTGCACTTGTTCCCAAAATCGGAACTCCCATTTTGAGAAGTGCTTCTGTCAGTTTGATTGCTGTCTGTCCACCAAACTGGACAACCGCACCATCCGGTTTCTCAATATCCACGATATTTTCTACATCTTCCGGTGTCAATGGCTCAAAATACAATTTATCTGCCACATCAAAGTCCGTACTTACCGTCTCCGGATTGTTATTTACAATAATTGTCTCATAGCCGCTCTGTGCCAGTGACCACACACTGTGAACCGAACAGAAGTCAAACTCGATACCCTGACCGATTCGGATTGGACCGGAACCAAGAACCATGATTCGTTTTCTGTCCTTATCTTTGGAAACTTCCGTTTCGCTGCCAAACACGCTGTAATAATATGGCGTACTTGCCTCAAACTCAGCCGCACAGGTATCAACCATCTTAAACGAAGCAACGATTCCATTTTCATGGCGCATATCGTGAATCTCACGCTCTGTCATGCCGGTATAGTTAGCAATAACAGCATCCGGGAATTCCATTCGTTTTGCTTCTGCCAAAATTTCCGGTGTCAATGTTTTGTTTTTCAAAGTCTGTTCCATCTCTACCAGATGGGCAATTTTATCAATGAACCACAAATCGATTTTTGTAATATCATGAATTTCTTCATAGGTAGCACCCTTGCGAATCAGCTCGGCAATAATAAAGATACGGCGGTCATCAACAATGTGGATACGCTCTAGCAGTTCTTCTTTGGAGCGGTCACTGTAACGCCCGATATCCAGACTGTCAATGTGCTGCTCCAGTGAACGGAGTGCTTTCATCAACGCACCTTCAAAGTTATCACAGATACTCATAACCTCTCCGGTTGCTTTCATCTGTGTCGTCAAAGTACGTTTTGCCTTGATAAATTTATCAAATGGCAGTCTCGGAATTTTTACAACACAGTAATCCAGTGCCGGCTCAAAACTTGCAAAGGTTTTCTTCGTAATAGCATTTGGAATTTCATCCAGTGTATATCCTAACGCAATCTTTGCTGCTACTTTTGCAATCGGATATCCGGTCGCCTTAGAAGCAAGTGCGGAAGAACGGCTGACACGAGGGTTTACCTCGATAACACAGTATTCAAAACTGTCCGGATGAAGTGCAAACTGCACATTACATCCACCGGTAATACCAAGTTCTGTAATAATATTTAATGCTGAAGTACGAAGCATCTGATACTCTTTGTCACCTAATGTCTGAGACGGTGCTACTACAATACTGTCACCGGTATGCACACCAACCGGGTCAATATTTTCCATGTTACAAACCGTAATACAGTTTCCTGCCGCATCACGCATTACCTCATACTCAATCTCTTTCCATCCGGCGATGCAGCGCTCAATCAAACACTGTCCGACACGGCTCAGACGAAGACCATTGGAGCAGATATCGTGCAGCTCTTCTTCGTTATGTGCGATACCGCCGCCGCTTCCCCCAAGGGTATATGCCGGACGGATAACAACCGGATAACCGATTTCATTGGCAAATGCAATCGCATCATCCACATGTTCCACGACAATACTTGCAGCAATCGGCTCGTGGATTTTTTCCATTGTCTCTTTAAATTCCAAACGGTCTTCTGCACGCTTAATTGTCTGTGCAGTCGTACCAATCAGGCGAACATTTTCCTGCTTTAAAAAGCCGGATTCCTCTAATTCCATCGCAATGTTTAACGCAGCCTGTCCACCCAGTGTCGGGAGCACGCTGTCCGGTCTTTCTTTGCGAATCAGTTTCTGAACCACTTCAACGGTCAATGGCTCAATGTAAACACGGTCAGCAATATCTTTATCGGTCATAATGGTAGCAGGATTGGAATTAATAAGCACTACTTCCATTCCTTCTTCTTTCAGAGAACGACAAGCCTGCGTACCGGCATAATCAAATTCGGCAGCCTGTCCAATAACGATTGGACCTGAACCGATTACTAAAACTTTTTTGATTTCATCCATTTTTGGCATTGTATGTATCCTCCTTACTCTTCCATCATCTTGATAAATTCATCAAACAAAACTTCCGAATCCTTCGGTCCGGCACAAGCTTCCGGATGAAACTGAACCGTGAAGATATTTTTCTGTAAATAACGAAGTCCTTCAACTGTGCCATCGCTGACATTTACAAAGGCAACCTCGGCAATCTCTTTTGGCACCGAAGATTCTTTTACCATGTAGCCATGGTTCTGGGAAGAAATGTATACACGTCCGGTTTTTAAGTCCTTGACCGGATGATTTGCTCCGCGGTGGCCATACTTCATTTTCTCCGTGTCCCAGCCACAGGCAAGTGCCATTAACTGGTGTCCCAAGCAAATTGCAAAAATCGGAATATCCGATGCATACAGTTTTTTCAACTCTTCAATGACTTCTGTGCATTCTTTCGGATCCCCCGGTCCATTCGTCAGCATAATGCCGTCCGGATGGGAAGCAAGAATCGTTTCTGCTTTCGTTTTTGCCGGGTAAATTGTAACTTCACAGCCACGTTTCAACAAACATCTGGCAATGTTAAATTTCGTTCCAACGTCAAGAATAGCAACCTTCTTTGTAATAGAAATGTTGCTATCGGTATCTAAATCGCCCGGTTTATAGGAAACAATTTCCTTTGTAGTTACTTTGTCAACTACACCGCGAACGGAATATTTTTTAATTTTTTCAAGAACGGCAGATAAATCCTCAGGTTTTTCTGTGGTAATCATGCCATTCATTGTTCCTTTTTCTCTGAGTCGTTTGGTGAGGGCTCTTGTATCAATTCCTTCAATTCCCGGAATGTCCTGCTCTACAAGAAACTGCTGAATACTTTCTTCTTTTCTGAAGTTGCTTCCAAGTCTTGCCAGTTCTCTTACAATAAATGCATCGGTATTTGACTTTTTCGCCTCTTTGTCTTGATTACAAATACCATAATTACCAATTAACGGATAGGTCATTACTACTGCCTGTCCGGCATAACTTGGGTCCGTGAGCACTTCAAGATATCCTGTCATTGACGTATTAAAAACAATTTCGCTAATGACTTCTTTTTTACTGCCTATGCTTTTTCCGGTAAACACAGTTCCGTCTTCCAGTATCAGATATGCGTTCATGTTATCCTCCTTTAATCGAATGCCAGAATCATCTCCGCAGTTTCCACAAGATTGTTTCCGCTGTCCATACTAAGTTTCTGGATATATTTATGGGCTTCTTCTTCAGACAAATGGTTTCGCTCCATCAGAAGAGCCTTGGCATCATCAATTGATTTTTGTTCTTTTTCGGATCGTTTCCTTGGCTGGTATCTTCTCTTCCTTTTCTCCGCTGCGTAAAGTTCCATTGCCATTGTTTCAATGGTACTTACTAATTCATGCGAATGAATCGGCATAGACAAACACATAATGCTGCCAATTGAGCATTCCTGCAATTTGGCAGGCGATGCTACTAAAAGCATCTGAAATTCCCGCGGCAGATAGCCATACAATTCACTGTAATGCATGTCTGTTAAACGATATCCGCACAACACAATACCGCCGTCACATTCATTGGCGGCTGCAATCACTTGCGATGCACTATTAAATGCTAGTATATCATCATATCCGCTCCGATTCAAAACATTTTTTATTTTTTTCGCATCATCCAGCTTAGGAAACGCTACTATAATGCGCAGAATCGTTCACACCTCCCCGTAGAAAAGTATCAAAATAAGCGGTATCCGGACTAAATTCGGTCCAGATACTTCTCAACTTCCCATGCGGTTACCTGTTCGCAAAATTCATCCCATTCCTGTTTTTTCTTCTGGATGATTATGCGTGACAACTCTTCTCCATATACTTTATGGAAAAATTCGTCTTTTTCAAATGCCTGTACCGCTTCAATCAAAGTTCTTGGCAGAATATCAAATTCCTGTGCCTCCTCTAAATCATCAATACAGGTTGGTGGCTCGATTTTATTGCGGATGCCATCTAATCCGGCAGCTAAACATCCTGCTAAAACCAAATATGGATTACAGGAGCCATCCGGACTTCTCAATGCTACACGCGGTCCCATCTCACCGGTACTCGTCATACGCATAAGCGGAGTACGGTTTTTACGTGACCATGTAATATTAACCGGTGCATTGTATCCCGGCACCAAACGTTTGTAAGAATTGATAATCGGATTGTTAATTAAAGTAAGCCCTTTAATATGGCGCATAATTCCACCCATGAAATAGTATGCTGTTTTGCTCAGACCATACTCTTCATCCGGGTCACTGAAAATGTTCTCACCATCTTTGCTCAAGAACATGTTAAAGAACATCGCAGAACCTTTTTTCCCATAATTTGGCTTTGGCATAAACGTAGCATGAAGTCCATGTCTCTTTGCTACGGTACGAACGGTAAGTTTAAATGTCATAATATTATCGGCTGTCTGAATTCCATCATCAAATTTGAAATCGATATGATGCTGGCATACTTCATTGGAGTGATACGAAGATTCCATCTCAAATCCCATCTCGGACAGTGAAAGCACGATATCACGTCTTGCATTTTCTCCGGCATCCACCGGTCCGATGTCAAAAAATCCACCTTTTTCACTGGTATTTGTCGTTGGCTGTCCATCTTCCGACATATCAAAGAGGAAAAATTCCGATTCCGGTCCGACATTTAACGTATAGCCGTCTTTTGCCGCTTCTTCGATTACTTGTTTTAAAATATAACGGGAATCTCCCATGAAAGGAGTTCCATCCGTATAACGCACATCACAAATAAAACGTGCTACACGGCCTCTCTGCGGTCTCCAAGGGAAAATTGTAAAAGTATCCAAATCCGGAACTAAAACAAGTTCATCCACATGCATCGTATCAAACCCATTAATCGCAGCGGCATCAAACGTGCATCGGTTATTCAAAATAGAATCCAACTGTTTGGCTGTTACTGCCATGTTTTTCAAAATTCCAAAAATATCCACAAATTGCAGACGGATAAATTCTACATCCTCCTCTTCTACAATACGAATGATATCTTCCTTTGTGTAATGCGACATAGTTTATTCTCCTTTCCATATGAAATCCGGCAGCAGTTCTCTGCCACCGGATAATTGTACCCTTTAATTGAGGTTGGTATAACCCATCAAATCTTTATCAACTTCACGGGCTGCCTCTCTTCCCTCGCGGATTGCCCAGACAACCAAGGACTGTCCACGGTGCATATCGCCCGCTGTAAAGATTCCTTTCTGGCTGGTGCTGTATTCGCCCTGCTTCGTCTGCACATTTGTGCGGTCCGTACATTTTACGGCAAATTCTTTTGTAACATACTCCTCGGAGCCTAAAAATCCTGCCGCAATAAAGACGAGGTCAATATCTAAAATTTGTTCACTCCCCGGAATTTCGCTCATCTGCATGCGTCCGGTCTTTTCATCTTTCTGCCAGTTAAGCTTCACGATTTTAACCTGTTTCAAATCACCTTTATTATCCTTGATAAATTCTTTTACCGTGGTCTCATAGATTCGCGGGTCACTGCCAAAGACAGCGATTGCTTCCTGCTGACCGTAATCGGTCTTAAGAATTTTCGGCCACTCCGGCCAAGGATTGCTTGCCAAACGGCAAACCGGCGGTTTTGGCATCATTTCCAGTTGAACGACACTTTTAGCCCCCTGACGAATTGAGGAACCAACGCAGTCATTTCCGGTATCACCGCCTCCGATAACGAGTACATTTTTATCTTTGGCATTGATATAATCCGTATACTGCGGATTGCGTAAATGCTTGGTTACTCGTTTCAAATAATCAACGGCAAAATAAATACCTTTGGCATCTCTGCCGGGAGCATTGATGTTACGAGGGTTTGAAGCGCCACAAGTCAAAATGACGCGGTCAAATTCTTTTTTCAACTCATCGGCTTTTACATCCACACCGACATTCACACCGGTACGGAAAACAACCCCTTCTGCTTTCATTACTTCTATTTTACGTTCTATTACCGATTTGTCAAGTTTCATATTCGGGATTCCATACATCAAAAGTCCGCCCGGATAATCCTCCCGTTCAAATACGGTCACGCTGTGTCCACGTTTATTCAACTGGTCAGCAGCCGCAAGTCCGGATGGACCGGAACCTACAATCGCTACTTTTTTGCCTGTACGGACTTTTGGAGGTTTTGGTCCCATCAATCCGTGTTCATAACCATATTCGATAATGGCATTTTCATTTTCCTTAATCGTTACCGGTGAATCATTCAATCCACAGGTACATGCAGCCTCACAAGGAGATGGACAGACACGGGAAGTAAATTCCGGAAAATTATTTGTCTTAAGTAGTCTGCCAAGTGCCTGTTCGTATCCGTTACGATAAACCATATCATTCCACTCAGGAATTAAGTTGTTTAACGGACAGCCGCTTGCCATACCACCAATCATCATGCCTGACTGACAGAACGGAACACCGCAGTCCATACATCTGGAAGCCTGCACACTGCGCTCCTCTTCACTCATCGGTACATGAAATTCATTGAAGTTTTTAATGCGTTCAAGTGGCTTTATCTCAAGGTTGTTCTCTCGTTTATATTCCATAAATCCGGTTGGTTTACCCATTGTAATCATCCTTTCTTTCTTCGTTTTCAAAAAATCTTAGCGTGCTTTTTTCAACTGGTAAAATGCTTCAATCTGTGCCTGCTCATTGCTCAGTCCCTTTTCTTCCATCTGGGCAATTGCCTGTAACATTGCCTGATAATCATGAGGAATAATTTTCTTGAATTTTGGCAGGTACTCACTAAAGTTTGCTAAAATTTCTTTACCACGTTCCGAATCGGTTGCTTCTACATGCTCACGAATCATATCTTTCAACTGCATAACGTCGTATTTATCCGTTACTGCATTGGATGATACCAGCTCTTTATTCAGTTTGAGATACAAGTCACTATTTTCATCCAGTACATAAGCGATACCACCGCTCATACCGGCTGCAAAGTTCTTTCCGGTCGGACCTAAGACAACGACACAGCCGCCTGTCATATATTCACAGCCGTGGTCGCCAACACCTTCTACAACAGCGTGTGCACCGGAGTTTCTGACACAGAAACGCTCGCCTGCCATACCGTTGATATAAGCCTCACCGCTTGTCGCACCATACAAAGCAACGTTACCGATGATAATGTTATCTTCTGCTTTGTACTGTACATTTTCCGGTGGAAAGACAACCAGTTTACCACCGGAAAGTCCTTTTCCGAAGTAATCGTTGCTGTCACCTTCCAACGTAAGCGTAAGTCCTTTTGGAATAAAGGCACCAAAACTTTGTCCGCCGCTTCCGATACATTCTACCGTAAAGGTATCGGCCGGTACATCGTCTCCTAAGTTCTTTGTGATTTCAGAACCAAGAATTGTGCCAAGTGCACGATCCACATTGCTGATTCTTGCACTAATTTTTGCCTTTTCTCCGGTTTCCAGCGCATGCTTAAATTTCTTTAAGAATACTTTCTCATCCATTGTCTTTGACAATTTAAAATCATACGCATCTTTCGGATTATATAAATGTTTTTTATCTTTTGCAAATGGATTATCAATAATTGCGGACAAATCCAGTTTCTTCGTTCTCTCATCATCCTGAATGTCATCACGCACTTTCAATAAATCCGTACGTCCAATTAACTCATCGAGCTGTCTTACTCCAAGTTTTGCCATCAGCTCACGAACTTCTTCTGCGATAAAACACATGAAGTTTTCAACGTATTCCGGTTTTCCTTTGAATCGTTTTCTCAGTTCCGGATTCTGGGTTGCCACACCAACCGGGCAGGTATCCAGATTACATACACGCATCATCACGCATCCCATCGTAACAAGCGGTGCGGTTGCAAAACCATACTCTTCAGCACCAAGCAATGCTGCTACCATAACATCACGGCCGGTCATCAGTTTACCATCTGTCTCAATCACAACTTTTGAGCGGAGTCCGTTCATCATCAGTGTCTGGTGTGTCTCGGCAAGACCAAGCTCCCAAGGAAGTCCGGCATTGTGAATCGAACTTGCCGGAGCTGCACCGGTACCACCATCGTAACCGGAAATCAGGATGACGCCTGCACCGGCTTTTGCTACGCCGGCAGCGACTGTACCAACACCTGCTTCCGATACCAGTTTTACGGAAATTCTGGCATTGGTATTTGCACATTTCAAGTCGTAAATCAACTGTGCCAAATCCTCAATCGAGTAAATATCATGATGAGGCGGCGGGGAAATAAGGGATACACCCGGTGTTGAAAGTCTTGTTTTTGCAATCCAAGGATAAACTTTTCCACCCGGCAGATGTCCGCCTTCACCCGGTTTTGCTCCCTGTGCCATCTTAATCTGAATTTCTTTTGCACTTACCAAATAATGAGAGGTGACACCAAATCGTCCGCTTGCCACCTGTTTAATTGCGGAGCAGCGGTTCAAACCGTCTTTTCCAATGGATAGACGCTCTAAACTCTCACCGCCCTCACCACTGTTGGATTTACCGTGTAAGCGGTTCATCGCAATCGCTAATGTCTCATGTGCTTCCTGTGAAATAGAACCATAAGACATCGCACCGGTTTTGAATCGTTTGACAATGCTTTCAACCGGCTCAACCTGCGAAAGCGGAATTCCCTTTTTCGGGAATTTGAAGTCTAACAAACTTCTCAAATTCATGAAACGGTCTTCATTATCAATTTCTCTTGAATATTCTTTAAATAATTTATAGTCTTTCTGCCAGGTTGCCTGCTGTAAAAGATGAATCGTCTTTGGATTATAAAGATGATCTTCTTTTCCACTGCGCGACTTGTGCATACCCAGACTGTCAAGTGTTGTATCGTTACCAAGATCCAATGGGTCAAAAGCACGTGTATGAAGGTTTTCTACCTGTGTCTCAATGTCCTGAAGCGAAATACCACCGATTCTGGATACCGTATCGGTAAAGTACACATCTGTCACTTCCTTGGAGATGCCAATCGCCTCAAAAATCTTGGAACCCTGATAGGACTGAATCGTCGAGATACCCATTTTCGATGCAATTTTTACAATACCGTGAAGGATGGCTGAATTATAATCATCTACGGCAGCATAATAATCTTTGTCAAGCATGTTGCAGTCAATCAGGCGTTTGATGGTATCCAGCGCCAGATATGGGTTTACGGCGCAGGCACCATAACCTAATAAGGTGGCAAAGTGATGAACTTCTCTTGGCTCTGCACTCTCTAAAATCATAGCAACACTCGTTCTTTTCTTTGTGCGTACCAAATGCTGCTGCATTGCGGACACCGCCAACAAAGAAGGAATTGCCACATGGTTTTCATCGACACCACGGTCTGAAAGAATCAACACATTAACACCATCTTTGTAAGCTCTGTCTGCTTCCAAAAACAGTCGGTCAATTGCCTTTTTCAAAGAAGTATTTTTATAATAAGTAATCGGAATAACACCAACTTTGAATCCCGGCACATCCATGTTTTTAATTTTCAACAAATCTGTATCGGTCAAAATCGGATTCTTAATACGAAGTACACGGCAGTTTTCCGGCTGCTCATGTAACAGGTTTCCGTCCTCGCCAATATAAGTTGAAGTTGATGTTACTACTTCCTCACGAATCGCATCAATTGGTGGGTTTGTTACCTGTGCGAAACGCTGTCTGAAATAGTTAAACAACGGCTGTGGCTGTTTGCTAAGCATCGGAAGCGGTGTGTCATGTCCCATGGCTGCAATCGGCTCGCCACCATTTTGAGCCATTGGAAGAATGGAATTTTTCACTTCTTCATATGTGTAACCGAATGCTTTCTGAAGTTTTCTCCGCTCCTCATTGCTGTAGTGCTCCACGCGGTGGTTCGGAATGTGAATGTCTTTTAATTCTACCAGATTGCTGTCTAACCACTCACCATAAGGACGGCGGGATGCATATGTCTCTTTCAAAACATCATCATCCACCAATTCTCCTTTTACCGTATCAACCAAAAGCATTTTGCCCGGTCTTAAACGGTCCTTTTTAATGACATGTTCTTCACTGATTGGCATAACACCGACCTCGGAAGAAAGAATCAATTCATCCTCATCCGTAATATAATAACGGGAAGGACGCAGACCGTTTCGGTCAAGCACGGCACCAACCAAATCGCCATCTGAGAACAAAATGGAGGCCGGGCCATCCCATGGCTCCATCATCGTTGCATAATATTGATAAAAGTCTTTTTTCTTTTCACTGATATAACGGTTGTTTGCCCAAGGCTCCGGAATTGTAATCATTACGGCAAGTGGCAGTTCCATACCACTCATTACCAGAAATTCCAGTGTATTATCAAGCATTGCTGAGTCTGAACCGCTGGCATTGATAACCGGAAGTACTTTGTGAAGTTCTCCTTTTAACTGCTCGGATTCCATCGTTTCCTCACGGGCAAGCATCTTATCTGCATTACCAAGAATGGTGTTAATCTCACCGTTGTGTACAATAAATCGGTTTGGATGAGCACGCTGCCAGCTCGGCTGTGTGTTTGTCGAGAAGCGGGAATGTACAATCGCAATCGCGGATTCATAATCGACATCCTGCAAATCATCGAAGAATAAGCGAAGCTGCGAAACCAAAAACATTCCTTTATATACAATTGTACGGGAAGAAAGTGAAACCACATAAGTATTTTCATTGGACTGCTCAAAGACACGTCTTGCAATGTATAATTTACGGTCAAAATCCAGTCCCTTTTCAACTTTCTTTGGTTTCTTTACGAAACACTGCATGATATACGGCATACATTCCACGGCACGTTTTCCAAGAATATCCGGTGCAATCGGTACTTCACGCCATGCAAGAAATTCCATTCCCTCTTTGGCAATGATGTTTTCAAACATTTTCTTTGCCTGATTTCTTTTTAACTCATCCTGTGGGAAAAAGAACATACCGACACCATATTCACGCTCTCCTCCGATGTCAATACCAAGCTTTTCTGCTACTTTACTGAAAAACTTATGAGAAATCTGTAAGAGAATACCAACACCATCTCCTGTTTTTCCTTCGCCGTCTTTTCCTGCGCGGTGTTCAAGATTGGCAACAATCTCTAACGCATTTTTTACGGTACTATGCGTTTTCTTTCCTTTAATATTAACAATTGCGCCAATACCGCAGTTATCATGTTCAAACCGAGGGTCATACAAGCCAATCGGTTTCCGTTTACATTCTTCTACATATTCACTCATCGAAATTCCTCCTTGTATTTGACGTATGGAATAGTCACTCATGTTCCCGTCTGTCAAAAATATTTTTTGACTACAAAAGGCGTCAAAAGAGTATAGTTCAATACTCTTTTGACGCCTTTGTCTTTTCACATTATATAACAGGAAAAGTAAAAACGCAAGAAAAATTTTTCAATAAGCAGTAAATAACCGAAAAACGTTTATTCACCTTGTTCTTCTTCCAGTTCCTGCATCACTTCTTTTTCCGCTTCGTCCTTAAAGGTCTCGATTGTTTCTTGATTTAAAATTGGCAGATCATCCAGTGATTCCAAACTGAAGTAGCGAAGGAATTCTTCTGTCGTACCAAATAAAATCGGCTTTCCCGGTGCATCCAGTCTTCCGGCTTCTGCAATCAAGCCATATTCTACTAATTTATTTACCGCATGACTGCACGATACCCCGCGGATTTTTTCAATTTCCAAGCGGGTAATCGGCTGCTTATAGGCAACAATGGATAATGTTTCCAAAAGTACATCCGTCAAAACATGTTTTTTCGGAATATGAGCTACCTTAATCAGATACTCATACATTTCCGGCTTTGTACACAACTGGAAAGAGCCATCTAACTCAATGAGATGAATCCCTCTGTCTTCTTCATCATACCTGGTCATCATACTGCGGATAATTTTGCGCACGGTATCTTCATCATGGTCTACGGCAGCAGCCAGACGTTCAATCTCGACAGCCTCTCCCATGGAAAATAATATTGCCTCCACAACGGCTTCTAACTTTTTTATATTCACTGTTCTTCCTCCTGCTCCTTGCCGGGATTATATGTAATGATAATGTCATCAAATAACTTGTCCTGTTCAATCGTAAACTTCCCGGTTTTCATCATTTCCAATATACCTAGAAATGTGACAATCACATAACTTTTTCCGGAGCCGTTTTCCAGCACTTTACGAAAGCTGAACTTTTTATGCAGCATCGCATATTCCTCCAAAAAAATCATGTGGTCTTCTATGTTAATTTCTTCTTTTTCAATCTTGCCAAACTCACTTCGGATTGGATCGATTTTGTCCACCTGCTTCTGCATCACGGAATCAAAAATGGTTTGCAGTTTGCGAAGCGTTACATCGGAAAGCAATTCCTCATAATCGACTTCATCTTTATAATTTTTTATCTCGTCCGGAATCGAAGGTTCTTTAAAAAACACTTTTCCGGCATCTACCTGTCTGTCCTTTAGTTCAAAGGATGCATATTTGTACATTTTATATTCTAAGAGCCGTTCCACAAGTTCTTGTCTTGGATCTTCTTCCTCTTCCTGTTCCTCTTCTTCTGCAGGCAAAAGCATCTTGGATTTGATTTTTACAAGCGTCGCCGCCATCACAAGAAACTCGCTCATGACATCCATATCTTTGGTGTCCATTTTTCTGACATAATCAAGATACTGCTCCGTAATAAGAACAATCGGAATGTCGAAAATATCTACTTTATTCTTTTCAATCAAGTGAAGAAGTAAGTCCAACGGACCATCAAACACTTCTAACTTTACTTGCAGTTCCATCTGTTTTGCCCCCTTAGCAAATGTACACTTTTTTTAGCGTTACCTATCTATAATACCCTATTTAGACTTATCTTGGCAAGTGATTTTTATGACGCTTATCTCCGGGCGGTTAAAAAAACGAAGTTTAATATGGTGAAGTCCCATCCCCCGGCTGAGTATCATCTTTTTCCCGTTTTCCTCAAACTCACCGGAATCATACTTTGGAAAAAGTCGAAGGCTCGGCGAAATCACGCCACCAAGCCACGGCAGCCTCATAATGCCACCATGGATATGTCCGCTTACCGTAAGGTCAGCTCCCCACGCAGCATAATAAGGAAAATACTCCGGGTTGTGTGCAATCAAAATAGAAAATGTATCCTTTTTCGGACTTCCCAAAAGTTTTTCTACTTCCTCTTTTGAAAAATTCCGCTTCTCCCAAAATTTATGATACCAATATTCCGGCAAATCCAGCCCATAAATATCCATTTCGTCCAGTTTTTCTGTTGCATTTGAAAGATAATGAATCCCTAAATTTTGAACCGCCCGGATAAAAGACTCATACTCCGGCATGCGAATCTCATGATTACCGGGCGCATAATAAACCGGCGCAATCGAACGAATCCCTTTTAAAAACTCGATTACACAATCTGTTCGTTTTCCGTTTTTCACCGTCATATCTCCCGCGAGCAAGAGAATGTCAGGATTCTGTTTTTGTATCATTTGCAAATATTTATCCTTTTTGCCTCCCACACAACAAGCGTGTAAATCCGTAAGCAAAACCACTTTTTTCTCTTCTTTTATTTTTGGTGATTGAATCGAATACTCTTTCGTTGTCGGAAAATAATTTTCCAAAACACCGTCAAATAATAAAAGAACTGCTATACCTAGAAAAATCATGATAACTGTTAGCATACAACTGCCCCCGACATCTTTTTTAATGATATTATAACATATCTGGAAGTGATTGGCACTTAGAAAGTAAAAAAAGGAAAAGAAATTCAATTCGCGAGAGACTATAACGCGAAGCGTTATCCCGTCTCGATACGAATGAATTTCTTTTTCTTTTTTCTTACTATTCTAGTTTGCCAATCTCCTGATTTCTTTCGCAGCGGCTACCATGTTCCGCAGGCTGGCATCTGTTTCTTTGACACCTCTGGTTTTCAAACCACAATCGGGATTTACCCAGAGTTTATCCGGCTCAATTTTTTCAAGCATTCCTTTTAATGCTGTCACAATTTCTTCAACTGACGGTACACGTGCCGAATGGATATCGTATACGCCCGGTCCAACCTCTGTTTCAAAATGATTGTCACGGAGAGCATCCAAAATCTGCAAGTCTGATCGGGATGCCTCAAATGTAATCACGTCCGCATCCATATCGTCAATCGCCTTGATAATATCATTAAACTCACTATAGCACATGTGTGTATGAATCTGTGTTTCCGGTTTTACACCGCTGTGCGTGAGACGAAAAGCAGGGATTGCAAAATCCAGATATTCCGAGTACCAATCCGATTTGCGAAGCGGCAGTTTTTCACGAAGAGCTGCCTCATCAATCTGAATCATACGAATACCATTCTTCTCCAAATCAAGCACTTCATCCCGGATTACAAAGGCAATCTGCATCATGGATTCTTCGATGGAAATATCTTCTCTAGGGAAGGACCAATTTAAAATTGTAACCGGTCCGGTCAACATTCCTTTCATGATTTTATTGGTCTGTGACTGTGCAAATACGGACCAGTCCACGGTTA
>UMDV01036144.1_pt1 | contig 18103 bp, 17 predicted proteins | sample 1964571 | NCBI WGS metagenome assembly UMDV01 (sample SAMEA4836002, study PRJEB28245) | human gut metagenome | biome: gut microbiome; material: fecal sample | place: Denmark | collected 2008 | reverse complement strand
AAAAAGTTATATTTGTAATAGTGTTGCGGAATTAAGGTATAAATATACATTTCATTTACTAACAGGTTTAAATGCTTCTTCTACAATCATATCACGAATATGTCCAAATTGAGCATTAACATTATGCCGTAATTGTTGGTCTATTAATTCATTACAAAATTTCTTGGGTATATCGACAGTAATTGTATTACCGTCTTTTGATTCAAAAATGACAAGTACTAAATTAGAATTGGATTTATCCGTTTGCTGATGAATGTAGAACAAATGAGAGAATTTATAGATAGTTGCTGTAATAACATCTTTAGAGTACAGATCTAAATCTACAAATACTTGGAACTTATTATTATCAAGCTCTACGACAGGAAATTGAATCTTTACCATACCATATTTAAAGTCTTTCAGTCCCTCGAAGACCTTTTGTTATTAAATGCCGAAGCGTGGAACTGCAATACCATATCTTAATTGGAGGTCCTGAGAAACCCTAATGAGCAGATACAGCAATAGCAGCCCACGCCATATACGTGAGAACCACTATGCTATCCTTGCCCATTTGAAAATTTCTCAGGTTTCCAATTACAAGATAAGCATAACGCTTCTTCAAATTCTAATATGTTTTGGAAAGAGTTCCCTCAATCCAATTACAAAAGTAGAGATTTTCTATGATAATCTCTTATTATTAAGCGTTTTTCTTTTTCATTCTCTATATTTTTATTCCTTTATTATATTTTTGTATATAATTCATACCGCATTTACATGCATGTTCTTTCTGTCTGAAGCATTGTATTAACGGAATGTCATTCACTCATATATGGTAATTCCCTTTCCTGTTCTTATCTTGTCCAAATGAAAAAAGCGCATTCTTGTCATGGAACTTTCGGTTGAACTCGGGAGAATAGAAATCCCATTTCAGCCTAACCTTTTTCAACATACACAACTCTTGAATTACCCTTTTCAAAGAACTTCAATGTGTTTCGGCAGAAGTCAATTAACGATAACAACTTTTCTACATGAGGGAAGTATCGTTGTATCTTATCCACATATTCATTAAACTTGGTACGTTCTTCTTTATGTTCCTGTTCCATTGTTTTGATATGTTGCATCAATTCTTTGTTCTGACTTTCAAGGGCAGATATACGTTGCAGTAATTCCTCCCTTTCCGCTTTCAACTTATTGCTACCGAAAAGAGAACCGACCTTTGCCACGAGTGTAGCTTTCAACTCGGTCTTGGCGGCTTCCAGCTTCTCCGACTTGATTTCTTTCTGCACCTCGTCAAGCTGTTGCTCTGCCTGTTGCTGCTCTGTCTGTAACTGTTGCACATTGGCTTCGAGTTTACTTGTCTGTCGTATCAAATCACGGTAGTATTGAGCTGTTGTCGTATGCCGTACTTCTGAGCCACGTACACCTCGTTGCAAAACCGTATTTTCCCATTGCTTTTGCGTAACTGTCGTGGTAGGTAACGAGTTTCTTACATGTTAGCACATCATCGGCACACAGACGTACGGTATTGGCTTTCTTGTATTCTCACGTCACTATCCGTAGATGTGTGGTGTATGTTAGTCCAAATACTGGATATGAAATTTAATTTTCCACTTACACAAGCAATAAAAAAACTAACCTGAAGCCGAGTTTAAAACTATTATTGATAACATAACCATACACAGAATAACCGATTGATGCTACATCATATCAACTTTGACATCAAGACTTTTAGCATCATTTCCCCCGTTTCACAAGGTTATTCCACAGATTTTCCGTAAGTTTGTCCCTCAACATAAAAACTTACATTATGAAACGATTTTTTCTTGCATATATCTGCCTGTTGCTTTGTGTTTCAGGTAATTTGTCGGCTCAAAGCTTGGAAAAAAATATTGAACAACGCTTGACGGACTATTTCATTAATTACCAGACGAGTTATGCAAATATCGGTACATGCAAACTCGACCATTTTACAGTCGATCATGAGCACAAGACTTTACAAGTATATGCCAATGATAATTTTGGTTACCAGCCTTTTACAGAAGAAAACACACAGGCTATTTACCGCTCTCTGAAACAGTTATTGCCTGGACCCGTAAATTACTATCGGATAACTCTGTATGCTGACGGTCAGCCTATAGAAAATCTGATACCTAACTTTCTGCGCAAGAAGGGAAAGGACAAAGAACGTCTGTATGGGAAAATAGAATATAAAGGTGATGCATGGACGCAGAATATCTCGAAACCGTTCAAAATCAGTCAGGGATTACAGGACCGGCATATTGCCGTATGGCAAAGTCACGGAAAATTTTATAAGAACGACCGTAACGAATGGCGCTGGCAGCGTCCACGCTTGTTCGGTACTACCGAAGATTTGTATACTCAGTCTATCGTAGTACCTTATCTTATTCCGATGCTCGAAAACGCCGGAGTTGTTGTTTTTACACCACGTGAGCGCGACTGGCAAAAGAATGAGGTGATAGTGGACAATAATACATGTACTCCCGGCAGCCGATACTTCGAAAAGAATTACAAAAAAAACGTATGGAAGACCACCTCGCAACCGGGGTTTGCCCAGAAATATCTCCGATATCCTGACAACTATAATCCGTTCCGCGACGGCACGGCACGCTTTATCTCTACCCTCTCAAAACCAGAAAAAGCTTTTGCTGAATGGATTCCCAATATTCCTGAAACAGGAAAATATGCTGTATATGTAAGTTATCAAACTTTGCCTCAGAGTGTTTCGGATGCCAAATATCTGGTATTCCATAAAGGAGGCGTCACCGAATTTAAAGTCAACCAGCAAATGGGTGGCGGAACGTGGGTGTATCTGGGTACATTCGAATTCGACAAAGGGGTGAACGATTACGGCATGGTAGTGCTGAGTAACGAAAGTTCGCAAAAAGGTGTAGTTTGCGCCGATGCTGTCCGCTTTGGAGGTGGTATGGGAAATATCATTCGCGGCGGAAACGTCAGCGGAGTGCCACGTTACCTGGAAGGAGCGCGCTACTGGGGGCAATGGGCAGGAATGCCATACGAGGTATACAGCAAGAGTCAGGGGGAAAACGATTATAATGATGATATCAATGCACGTTCACTGATGACCAACTACCTAAGTGGAGGTTCGGTGTTCAATCCCACGGAAAAAGGTCTGAAAGTTCCTTTCGAACTGACTTTTGCCATGCATAGTGACGCCGGATTCAAGACTGACGATGCGCTGGTTGGCTCACTGGGTATCTATACAACCAATTTCAACGACGGAAAGGTAAACAGCGGGATTTCACGTTATGCATCACGCGACTTGACAGACATGGTACTGACCGGATTGCAAAAAGATATCAGTTCACGCTTTGGCATACAGTGGGCACGACGCAGCATGTGGAACCGGAACTATAGCGAAACTCGCCTGCCGGCTGTACCTTCGATGATACTCGAAACACTTTCGCATCAGAATTTCGCCGATTTGAAACTGGGCTATGAACCGGAATTTAAATTTACGGTAGCACGTTCTGTTTACAAATCGATATTGAAATACCTCGCAGAAATGCATCATAGCAACTATACAGTTCAGCCGTTGCCAGTCAGCCATTTTGCAGTGACTGAAGGAAAGAAGAAAAATACATTCGAACTGCGCTGGATTCCAACAGAAGACCCGTTGGAACCAACATCAAAAGCTCAAGGATATGTGGTTTATACGCGTATCGGATATGGTGGATTCGACAACGGAACATACGTAAAAGGGACCAGTTTTACTGTAAAAGCAGAACCTGGGCTGGTTTATAGTTTCAAGGTTACCGCTGTAAATAAGGGAGGTGAAAGTTTCCCTTCAGAAATTTTGTCGGCTTACAAGGCAAAGAGAAGTAAAGGTACAGTACTCATTGTAAATGCATTTCACCGTACAAGTGGACCGGAATCAATGAATAACCTTATGATGCAAGGTTTTGATATTCAGTCCGACCCGGGATTGCCATACATCAGCACGACAGCATTTTGCGGTTACCAGCAGAATTTTAACCGCACAAAAGCCGGTATTGAAACTGAAGATGGTTTAGGTTATAGCGGCAATGAGCTGGAAGGAATGCAGATTGCCGGAAATACATTCGATTATCCGTTTGTGCACGGTAAGGCTATCCAGACAGCCGGACGCTATTCGTTTGTGTCATGCAGCAGCGAAACTGTTGAGAGTGGTTCTACTGATTTAAGTCCGTATTACATGGTAGATATTATTTATGGAGCAGAAAACAGCACTTTGAGCAACCGTATGCAACAGGCTCTTACCAATTATTGTCGAGGTGGAGGAAAATTGTTTATCAGCGGTTCTTATATCGGTAATAAGCTGGGCGATACAAACTTCACCGCCAATGTTTTGAAATACACATACGGAGGAAGCATGAAACATGTACGCTCGGGAGAGATTTTCGGAACGAATATCAGGTTTCAGATTCCACGTGGTGCCAATGAGCAGACGTATGCTGTTCCTGCCCCCGACTGTATTCTTCCAACTGAACAAGCTTTCCCTGTATTTTGTTATACAGAAGGAAACCAGTGTGCCGGAGTGGCTTATAAAGGAGCGTACCGTACTTTTGTTTTGGGCTTCCCTTTCGAAAGTATCGTGAATGCTGACCAGCGGACACATGTCATGAAAGCCATGCTGCACTTTTTTGAGGAGAAATAATGCTCTCTATTCATTTAATTTTTTATCTTTGCTCATGTAAACGTTAAAAATAATCAAGACTATGTACACAATACAAACAAACGTATCTGGCACACGCAGCATGGAGATATCGGAAGAACATCTGAAAACAATTCAAAAATATGCCTTGTTCCAACAACTGATAGACAGCAACGGTATTGTTGATGAATCGGTTCTTGACAAGCTGAAACTGAATGTCCGTTCGCTTATCGCATCCATGACAGAGAATTGTAAAGATTTATTAGATCTTTGCATTGATGTTATTTACCACAATAATATGAAAGCATTCGGACTTCATCAGTTGATTCTGCTTTACATTAAGTGGGAAAACGAACAACAGACAACAGAAGAAGAAACAGAAGAAGAATAATAAGAAAGGGCCTGTTTTAAATTTCATACCGGTTTATTTTTTAGTTTTCCGTAAAAGAAAGCTGTAAAAATGCCGGAAAAACACATATCCGAAATTTTAAAACAGGCTCTTTCCTTGTTTTCTGGCAAGGAATTTAAGAAAAGGGCAATGCCTGTGACTAACTAAAAATATTGAAATTTGAAAGAGTATAAACTAACCGACTGGTTGCCTACAACCAAAAAAGAAGTAGAATTGAGAGGATGGGATGAACTGGATGTTATCCTGTTCAGTGGAGATGCATATGTAGATCATCCTTCGTTTGGTGCTGCCGTCATCGGTCGTATGCTGGAAGCACAAGGACTAAAAGTGGCCATTATTCCCCAGCCTAACTGGCGTGACGATTTGCGCGATTTCAAAAAACTGGGACGACCACGATTGTTTTTCGGTGTTTCTGCCGGATGTATGGATAGTATGGTCAACAAATATACGGCCAACAAACGTCTGCGCAGTGAAGACGCATATACTCCCGACGGACGACATGACATGCGTCCGGAATATCCAAGCATTGTTTATACTCAGATATTGAAAAAACTCTATCCGGACGTACCAGTCATCCTGGGGGGAATTGAGGCTTCCCTGCGCCGGTTGACTCATTATGATTATTGGGAAGACAAAGTCCGTCCTTCTATCCTGACTGAATCAGGAGCCGACTTGTTGATATACGGAATGGGAGAAAAGCCCATTACAGATTTATGCAAACGGCTGAAAACAGACGGTGTTATCCCCTACGACTTACCTCAAACGGCTTATTTGTGCCGGAAAGCTAAGTTTGCTTCCAGCGAAAACGATTTGCGCTTGTTTTCACACGAGGAGTGCTTGAAAGATAAAAAGAAACAGGCACAAAACTTCCGCCATATTGAGGAGGAATCGAATAAATATGAAGCTGCACGCATCTATCAGGAAGTTGGAAACGATGTGGTAGTGGTGAATCCTCCATACCCTCCAATGACACAGGGAGAACTTGATATGTCGTTCGACTTGCCTTATACCCGCTTGCCTCATCCTAAGTATAAAGGGAAGCGGATTCCTGCCTTCGACATGATAAAATTCTCGGTCAATATTCATCGGGGATGCTTCGGAGGATGTGCTTTCTGTACGATTTCTGCGCATCAGGGAAAATTTATCGTGAGCCGGAGCAAGGAAAGTATTTTAAAGGAAGTAAAGGCTATTACGGAAATGCCTGATTTTAAAGGTTATTTAAGTGATCTGGGAGGACCTTCGGCAAACATGTATGGCATGCACGGACGTGACGAACGTATGTGCCGCCGGTGCAAACGTCCGTCGTGTATCCATCCTAAGGTATGCCCGAACCTGAATACCGATCATCGCCCGCTGCTGGATATTTATCATGCTGTCGATGCGCTCCCTAAGATTAAAAAGAGTTTTATCGGAAGCGGTGTCCGATATGATTTGCTGTTGCACGAGAGCAAGGATCCTGAAGTAAACAAGAGTACGGCGGAATACACTCGGGAGCTGATAGCACGTCATGTAAGCGGACGCTTGAAGGTGGCTCCGGAACATACCAGCGACCGTGTGCTTTATATCATGCGTAAACCGCCGTTTGAACAGTTCTATCGCTTCAAACGTATCTTCGACCGAATAAATAAGGAGCTGAACCTGCGTCAGCAAATCATTCCTTATTTCATCAGCAGTCACCCGGGATGTACTGAAGAAGATATGGCTGAACTTGCCGTTATCACCAAACGGCTGGATTTCCACCTGGAGCAGGTACAGGACTTTACTCCTACTCCTATGACTGTAGCCACGGAGGCATGGTATACAGGCTATCATCCTTATACACTGGAACCTGTATTCTCTGCCAAAACTCAGAAAGACAAACTGGCACAGCGTATGTTCTTCTTCTGGTACAAGCCAGAAGAACGACGTGCTATCATCAATGAGCTGAAGAAAATAGGAAGAAGTGACCTGATCGACAAGCTATATGGCCGGTAGTAAATGCAAAATACCCTAAAAAGGGTATTTGCTTCAAAGCCGGCAGGCGGTATCTTTGCAGCAAACAAAATATCGCCCATGAATATAGCTGCACTTATCTCAGGCGGAGTAGACAGTGCCGTAGCCGTACATTTACTCTGCGAGCAAGGATACAAACCTGACTTATTTTACATTAAGATAGGAATGGACACCGACAACGAACTTAGTTGTACGGCAGAAGAGGATATCGAACTGGCTACTGCTACGGCACGCCGTTACGGCCTGCAACTGGAGATTATTGACCTTCAGAAAGAATATTGGGATCAGGTGGTAGCATATACAATAGAAAAGGTTCGAAACGGATTTACTCCCAATCCGGATGTAATGTGCAACAAGCTGATCAAATTCGGTTGTTTTGAGCAAAAGGCTGGATATGCTTACGATAAAATAGCGACAGGACATTACGCGTCAACTTGTGAGCTGAATGGAAAAACCTGGCTGACAACAGCAAAAGATGCGATTAAAGACCAGACTGACTTTCTGGCTCAAATCAATTATCTGCAAGTTTCCAAATTGCTATTTCCGTTAGGCGGTTACATGAAAAAAGAAATACGCCATATTGCAGCTCAGGCAAAACTGCCCAGCGCACAAAGGAAAGATAGTCAGGGAATCTGTTTTCTAGGAAAAATCAATTACAACGACTTTATACGACGCTTCTTAGGAGAACGTCAGGGAAGTATCATAGAACTGGAATCGGGTAAAGAAATAGGCAAACATCGCGGATTCTGGTTTCATACTATCGGCCAACGTAAAGGACTGGGATTGAGTGGAGGTCCGTGGTTTGTTGTAGACAAAGATACAGAAAACAATATATTGTATGTATCGCATGGATATGACACAGAACAGCAATACAGCAATGAATTCAAATTAACAGACTTTCATTTCATTACAGACAATCCATGGCTTACGGAAAAAGAACAGCAAGTCTGCTTTAAAGTCCGCCACACAGACGGCTTTCATCAGGGAAATCTCATATTAAAGAATGGCATATGCCACATCAGAAGCTCTGAAAAAATACAAGGTATCGCTCCCGGTCAGTTTGGGGTTATTTACGACAAAGACGCCCATTTATGTATCGGAAGTGGAGAAATACGAAAATAAAGTCTCTCTACATCTGGATAAATCGGGAACAAGCTGCAGTTTTTCTCCTGCATGGCTTGTCCTGATTTTATTATTTTAACTGTTGGAACTGATCTATCAAAGAAGTTATATTTGCAGTAAACAGGCGAGCGGAAATAGCAAGCAAAATTATACCGAAGAATTTCCGGATAATATAAATACCACCTTTCCCTAAAATGCGTTCTATACGGTCGGTCATCTTCAGTACGATATATACCCACACCATATTTAGCAGTAGCGCGATAATAATGTTAATGGAAGCATATTCGGCTCTTAGTGAAAGCAAGGTAGTAAACGAACCGGCTCCGGCAAGCAGAGGGAAAACCAAAGGGACCAGTGTCGCCTCTTTTATAGGTCCTGTATTCTTAAATATCTCTATATCAAGAATCATTTCCAGCGACATTAGAAAAATTACAAATGCTCCGGCAACGGCAAACGAAGCAATGTCAACCTGAAATAGCTTCAGCATCATATCACCGGCAAAAAAGAACCCTAACAATAATGCCGCAGCAATTAAAGTAGCCTGAACAGCATTTACCGCACGACCTTTTTGCTTTAAATCTAAAATAATAGGCACAGCACCTATTATATCAATTACTGCAAACAATACGATAAAAGCACTGATCAGCTCTTGAAAATTTAAAGTTCCCATATTCTCTTCATTACGATTAATGTTACGCAAAGTTATGCAAAAATAACCATAATGCAAGGGAGCAGGCAAACATTATCAGACGGAAAGAAACGATAAAAAAGGTAAAAGCCGGAAAAACATTCAAAATATTCGCTACTTTTGTACGTTAAAATATAACTTAATAAAGTTAAATGCCGATGCAAAGCACTATGTACGATAAGCTTTTATTGCTACCTCTGTTTCAAGGACTATGCAAGGAAGACTTTACATCCATACTGGAAAAAGTTAGATTGCATTTTCAGAAGTATACAGCCGGAAGCCGCATTGTAAAACAAGGTGATTATTGTAACAATATCATTTTCATTTTACAAGGTGAAATACGCGCTGAGTCTGTAGACCATACTTACCATTATACCATCCACGAAACACTGGAAAGCCCTCAAATCATTGAGCCTTACTCACTGTTTGGCATGTATCCGCAATATACGGCATCGTATTATGCACATACAAATGTAAATGCCATAACCATAGACAAAGCTTATATTCTGTCGGAGCTTAATAAATATGAGATATTTCAGCTCAATTATTTAAACATGTTGAGTAACCGGGCACAAACGGTTTACCGTAAGCTGAAAAGTCCACATGCAAGTGACACACTGGATAAAATAGTAAATTTCATGCAACTCCGGTGCATTACTCCTACTGGGGAGAAAAAACTCCAGATACGCATGGAAGACCTTGCAGAACAGATTGACGATACAAGAATTAATGTATCGAAAGTGCTGAACGAACTAAAAGACGGAGGAGTTATCCGGTTGAGCCGAAGAATTATCGATATACCCGACATGGAAACATTGAGTAATTACAAAGAGAATAAAAAAACTTTATTTATGGAAAACCCGTTTTTACAACCATATACAACGCCGCACGGAACCGTTCCTTTTGACAAGATAGAGCTTGTACATTACGAGCCTGCTATCCGGGAAGGAATCAGCCAGGAAGATAAAGAGATAAATGATATTATATCGAATCCGGAAAAACCGACATTCAAAAATACAATACTGGCACTGGAACAGTCGGGCAAGTTACTGGATCAGGTAACTACAGTGATGTTTAATCTGATGAGTGCTGAAACCTGCAATGAACTGGATGAAATTGCAGAGAAAATGATGCCTTTACTTTCGGAGCACAGCAACAATATCAGCTTAAATGAAAAACTCTTTGAACGCGTAAAGCAGGTTTACGAAGAAAGAAAGAACCTGAAGCTTACTCCGGAAGAATTGCGACTGCTTGAAAAGACATACGACGGTTTTGTACGAAACGGAGCTAACCTGTCAGAAGAAGATAAAGTAACATTCAGAAAAATAAGTACAGAGTTAAGTTCACTGACTCTGCGTTTCTCACAAAACCATTTGAAAGAAACAAATAGCTACGAGTTGCTTTTAGATTCTGAAGAGCAGTTGAAAGGACTCCCTGAAAGTATTATAGAAGCTGCGGCTCATACAGCAAAAGAAAAAGGGAAAAATGGCTGGATAATTACCCTGCAAGCACCCAGCTATGTTCCTTTCATGAAATATAGTGAGAACCGCGAATTGCGCCGTAAACTGTATATGGCTTACAATACCCAATGTATACACGACAATGAGCAGAACAATGAGGATGTTGTAAAACAATTGGTAAATCTGCGCATGCAGCTAGCACAGCTTCTCGGATTTAAGAATTATGCAGACTACGCACTTCGCAAACGTATGGCAGAAAACAGTGAGCGAGTATATCAGTTACTCGATCAACTGCTGGAAGCATATACACCAACCGCCCGAGAAGAAGTGAAAGAAATTGAAGCGCTTGCACAACGTACAGAAGGAAAAGACTTCCAGCTGATGCCGTGGGATTTTTCATATTATGCAGAAAAACTGAAAAATGAGAAATTCAATCTCGACGAGGAAGCACTTCGCCCCTATTTTGAGTTAAGCAGAGTCAAGGAAGGTGTATTCGGACTGGCAACCCGCCTATATGGTGTTTCATTTAAAGAGAATAAAGACATCCCGGTATATCATCCGGACGTAAAGGCTTATGAAGTATATGATAAAGACGGCAGTTATCTAGCTGTTCTGTATACTGATTTCCATCCGCGTGCGGGAAAGCGCTCTGGAGCATGGATGACAAGCTACAAAGAGCAATGGATAGAAGCAAACGGAACCAACAGTCGTCCTCATGTTTCTGTAACCATGAACTTTACCAAACCGACAGCCAATAAGCCTGCATTGCTCACTTTTTCGGAAGTAAATACATTCCTTCACGAATTCGGACATGCGCTGCATGGTATATTCGCCAACACTCGCTTTAAAAGCATGAGTGGGACAAATGTCTACTGGGACTTCGTAGAACTGCCTTCGCAAATAATGGAAAACTTTGCCATTGAAAAAGATTTTCTTAATACATTTGCACGTCATTATCAGACAAACGAATCTATTCCGGAAGAATTGTTGCAACGGATTATAGATGCTTCAAACTTTAATGTTGCTTACGCTTGTCTGCGACAAATCAGTTTCGGATTACTGGATATGGCTTGGTACACCCGGGATAAGGCATTCGACGGTGATGTTCGTGAATATGAACGTGAAGCATGGAAACGCACGCAATTATTACCTCCGGTAAAGGAAACATGCATGACCGTACAATTCGGACATATCATGTCGGGAGGATATTCTGCCGGATATTATAGCTATAAATGGGCTGAAGTGCTTGATGCCGATGCTTTCTCTGTTTTCAAAGAGAAAGGAATATTCAATCAGGATGTTGCCCAATCGTTCCGGGACAATATTTTATCAAAAGGAGGAACTGAACACCCGATGACTCTTTACAAACGATTCCGGGGACAAGAACCGACCATTCACGCATTACTAAAACGAAATGGAATAAAATGAAACTAGATATAAGAAAATATATACGCTGTCTGCTATTTGTACTGCCTTTCTTGTTGAGCAGTTGCAATCAGGAAGATGACATAAATGAAATTTTTGTCAGTGGCCAGTGGCAACTGGTAAATTATTATACAGGCATAGACTGGAATAATTATAATGCCAATGCCAAACCTACATATACCAAGCCTGAAGATTTGAAAGTAATAAACGCTTTCAGCATTATGTTCAACGACGACGGAACGGTTCAGGGCAATATCGAGAATGGTACGTATAGCGGTAAATGGCAGGCCAATGCCAAAGACCGTTCTATCAGAATTACTCAGATAGAATGTACGGTAAGTCTTTCTGGAAAGAACAAAGAATTTATAGATAAACTGAAAAACGTTCAATTTTATCAAGGCGACAATATCATGTTGCGCCTTGCACCCAATGAACGTACCACATGTATGCAATTCAGACATTAATATATTATGGAAAATACGGAAAACAAACAAGAGATTCTTGACAAGCGCTATATGCAAATGGCTACCATCTGGTCGGAAAACTCATACTGTAACCGGCGAAAAGTAGGTGCCTTGATAGTAAAGAACAAAATGATTATTTCTGACGGATACAATGGTACTCCGGCGGGATTTGAAAACGTGTGTGAAGATGAACATGGCATCACTAAGCCTTATGTACTGCATGCAGAAGCCAATGCTATCACAAAAATAGCAAGATCGAACAACAGCAGTGAGGGAGCAACCCTTTATGTCACAGCATCTCCTTGCATAGAATGTGCCAAGCTTATTATCCAAGCTGGAATAAAGCGTGTGGTTTTTGCTGAAAAATATCGGCTGGAAGATGGATTGGAACTCCTAAAACGTGCAAATATAGAACTAGTTTATTTAACTCCTAACGAATAAAAGATATGAGTAGTAACAAGAATCGACTAATGCCTTTCCTACTGGCTATCTGTCTTGTAGCTGGTATCCTGATAGGAACGTTTTATACGAATCACTTTTCTGGCAACAAGCTGGGAATCATCAATACATCTTCTAATAAACTGAATGCCCTGCTGCATATAATCGATGAACAATATGTAGATACTGTAAGTATGTTCAATCTGGTAGAAGAAGCCATGCCGCAAATCCTTGCCGAGCTGGACCCGCATTCATCATATATTCCGGCAGAAGATCTGGAAGCTGTTAATTCGGATCTGAAAGGAAGTTTCAGTGGTATCGGAGTTCAGTTTACGATACAAGATGATACGATTCATATTAACAGTGTAATTCAAGGTGGTCCGTCTGAAAAAGTCGGCCTTCTTGCCGGCGACCGTATCGTAGAGGTAGACGATTCTAGCTTCGTAGGAAAAATAGTGACCAATTCGGAAGCCATGCGCCGTCTAAAAGGCGAAAAAGGAAGTAAAGTCAAATTAGGTATATACCGACCGGGAGAAAAAGAAATTCTTCATTTCACCGTGGTACGTGGAGATATACCTGTGAAAAGTATTGATGCAGCTTACATGATTAATGACAAATTCGGATACGTCAAAGTCAACAAATTCGGTGAGACAACCTATCCGGAGCTGCTGGTTGCATTAGCACAATTGTCTCAGGCAAACTGCAAAGGTATGATTATAGACCTTCGTGGAAACACTGGAGGATATATGGCAGCTGCCATTCAGATGGTAAATGAATTCTTGCCGAACAATAAACTTATTGTATATACGGAAGGAAGAAAGTCGCCACGTGAAAATTATACTTCAAACGGAACAGGAAGCAGCCAGACTATGCCACTTATTGTCTTAATGGACGAAGGCTCTGCATCGGCCAGCGAGATTTTTGCCGGAGCAATTCAAGATAATGACCGAGGAACCATTATCGGCCGCCGTTCTTTTGGAAAAGGTCTTGTACAGCAGCCTATCGAATTCAGCGACGGTTCTGCTATCCGATTGACTATCGCACGTTATTATACACCTTCCGGACGTTGTATTCAGAAGCCTTATGAAAAAGGAAATGATGCAGAATACGAAATGGACATTATCACCCGTTACGAACATGGAGAATTTTTCTCGGCCGACAGTATCAAGCAGAATATAAAAGAAATTTATCATACAAGCTTAGGACGTACGGTATATGGAGGTGGTGGTATCATGCCGGATATTTTTGTTCCGCAAGATACAACAGGTATGACTTCATATTACAGAATGGCTGCTACACGCGGCTTAATTGTCCGTTATACGCTCGACTATACAGATAAAAACCGTAACAAGCTTAAAGAGTATGATACTCCACAAAAGATGGAAGCTTATTTAAAAACTCAAAATCTATTAGAGAAGTTCGCTGAATATGCAGAGAAGAAAGGACTAAAACGCCGGAATATCCTGATGTATAAATCGAAACAGCTGTTCGAAGAAAGCTTATATGGAAACATCATTTACAACATGTTAGGCATAGAGGCATACATCACTTATTCAAACTTGACAGATAAGACTGTACAAAAGGCTCTTGAAGTACTGGAAAAAGGAGAATCATTCCCTCAAGCTCCAGAAAAAACTTCAGAAAAATAAACGAAGTGTCTTAATTCAACGAATATTCAAAGAATAAGAGAGTATGTCAAAACTCAAGTTCCATAAAAAGGAATTTAAAGTCTGAAACTTGACTACTTTATTTACAATAAAAGAGCCTTATCATTATCCAGAAACTGGGGTTTGATAAGGCTCTAAATATTTAGATTCTATAATAGATAATTATTACGGTTACTTTTAGTTGATCTTAATCCTCTCACTCAATATGTTAAAAGAAGAAAAACGTTTACTACGTCGCTGCATCGCAGACAAGAAAAAGATGTATACTAATCATGAATTGGCTACATACTCTACGTTGTTGCTAAGCAAATTGGAAAGGCATCCACTTTTTGCTGAAGCCCAAACAATATTAATGTATTACTCATTGCCTGATGAGGTACAAACGCACGATTTCATCGAAAAATGGAGTCATAGTAAAAACATTATCTTGCCTGTTGTAAAAGGTGACGAACTCGAACTACGATATTATACAGGAAAACAGGATCTTCAAAAAGGCAGTTACAATATAGAAGAACCTCAAGGTGAACTTTTAACCAACTATGACAAAATAGACCTTGCCATTATCCCTGGTGTAGCATTCGACTCACAGGGTAATCGTCTGGGAAGAGGAAAGGGATATTACGACCGATTGCTTAAGCAACTTAATGCATATAAAATAGGTATCTGTTTTCACTTTCAGATTTGTACGCATATCCCTACCGAAATATTCGACAAGCCTATGGATGAAGTGTGGAGTGAAGAGGAATCTTTCATAGTAAACAAATAAAAGAATATGCAAAATCCCACCGAATATCATTAACGGAAAATGATATTTACAATAACTTGTGCTCCTACTTGTGAATTCAGGTTACGAATCAACAATTGACGACTCATCATCAGCTCCTGACGAAGAACGGATGAAGACAAATGAACGAAAAGTACTTGATTCTTAATGTATATATTAGTCGTATAACGAGCAATAGCTTCCCCCACGACATCCTTCCAGGCATCAACCAGCCGATATTCATTCAAAGGAGTTTCAAGTCCCTCCTGTCTGAGAAGACGCCGCAACACCTCTCCTACCTGTTCTGTATTATTCCGCTTCATATTTCCTCCTCTTCATTGCAACGTTCAGATACAACTCCACCATCAACTTCAAAGAGTTTATAATCTCCTTCGATCTTACGTAAGATTTTATCCAAATGATCTCTGTTCGTATCGGTCACAAATATTTGTCCGAAACTGTCTCCAGCAACCAATTTTACAATTTGCTCAACGCGAGAAGCATCCAACTTATCAAAAATATCATCTAACAATACGATGGGAGTGGTACGACTTCCGGTACGCTTCAGGAACTCAAACTGAGCTAACTTCAACGCTATCAGATACGTTTTATTCTGCCCCTGAGAGCCTTCCCGCTTAATGGGGAAATCTCCCAGCTGCATTATCAAATCATCTTTATGGATACCACGGGTAGAATATCCTAAAATACGATCACGCTGACGAACCTCCTTCAGCTGTTCAAGAAGATTTCCTTTGGCAGCATGCGACTCATAGGACAAGCTTACTTGCTCCCTGTCCTGGGAAATATAAGAATAATACGACTGGAAAACGGGAATAAATTCATCAATAAAGGCTTTACGCTTGGCATATACCGTTTCACCGGAAGCAGCCATCATCTCCTCCCACACCAACATCAGCTCTTCTTCCGGTTCAACATCTGCTTTAAGCAATGAATTTCTCTGAAGAAGAGCTTTGTTATAACGGATCAGAGCCTCTAAGTATTCACGGTCAAACTGCGAAATGACGACATCAATAAATCTGCGCCGCTCTTCACTTCCACCTGCAATCAACCACGAATCGGCCGGTGAAACCATGACAAGAGGAATCAGCCCTATATGGTCTGACAGGCGTGAATACTCTTTTTTATTACGTTTGAATTGCTTTTTCTGACGGCGTTTCAGCCCACAATATACTTCTTCGGGCTCTCCCTCGTCCGTTTCATAAAACCCCTGCACAACAAAAAAGTCACGATCATGCAAAATATTTTGTGAATCAATGGCATTGGTAGCACTTTTACAAAACGAAAGATAATAAACTGCATCCAGCAAATTGGTTTTTCCCATCCCGTTTTTGCCTATTATACAATTCATTTTACGTGAAAAAGCAACTTCTACTTGCTCCAGATTTTTATAGTTTAATATAGAGATGCGTTTAAGCCACATAGTTCAAAACCTAAATTCAGACTACAAAATTAACAATAAAAGCACGATTGATAAAAAAACATGCCCGCAAATTTCATTTATAAACATAAATAAACTACTTTTGCTGACCGAAATATAAATTGCTAAATAATAGAAGAGAAATAATAAAAAATAATTAAATAAAATGGCAGAACAAAAACACACTCATGACCCATTGAATGTAGATGAAGCACTGAGTACTTCTGAAGCATTCCTTTTAAAGTACAAAAACCTGTTAGTAGGTATTGTAGTAGCTATTGTTGTTATCGTATGTGGCACATTGGCTTACAAACATTTTATCGGTGAACCTAAAGAGTTGAAAGCTTCTGAGGCACTTTTCAAAGGTGAACAGTATTTTGGCAACGACAATTATGAAACTGCACTGAAGGGTGACAGCTTGGGTTACGCAGGTTTTCTGAAAATAGCAGATGAATTCAGCGGTACTGAAGCAGGAAACTTGGCAAATGCTTATGCTGGTATTTGCTATGCACAGCTCGGAAAGTATGAAGAAGCTGCAAAATATCTGGATAAATTCAGCGCAGATGATTATATGGTTGCTCCTGCCATTATTGGTACAATGGGTAACTGTTATGCTCAGATGGGACAGCTTGACAAAGCAGCTGCAACATTGCTGAAAGCTGCAGACAAAGCAAACAGCACTACTTTAAGCCCAATCTACTTGCTTCAGGCTGGTCAGATACTTGAAAAGCAAGGTAAAAATGCAGAAGCTGTTGAAGCTTACAAGCAAATTAAAACAAAATATGCAAACTCATTCCAGGCAATGGACATTGATAAATACATTGACCGTGCTTCAATCAAATAATTAATTAGCATATTTATTACATATATAATAAGGTATTGTCATTCGGAGCAAAGCGAAGAATCTCGGATACATCAACGTGGATGCTCATGAGATTCAAACTTTACTCCGAATGATTTTTTTATTTCATATTTATCTAATCATTTATACATAATTATTATGGCAACAGCATATCACAACTTATCAGATTACGATTTCACCTCTGTACCCGACGCTTCTCAAATGCGTTTTGGAATTGTTGTCTCAGAATGGAACAGCAATATAACTGGCGCATTATTGGAAGGTGCGGTAAAAACATTGAAAAAGCATGGTGCAAAAGACGAAAACATACTTGTACAAACAGTTCCGGGAAGTTTCGAACTAACTTTCGGCTCAGCACAAATGATAAAAAGTGGAAAAGTTGATGCAGTAATAGCTTTAGGATGCGTAGTTCGTGGAGATACTCCACATTTTGACTATGTTTGCGCCGGAGCAACTCAAGGAATCACACAACTGAATGCAACTACCGATATACCAGTGATTTACGGCCTAATCACGACCAATAACATGGAACAGGCAGAAGAACGAGCAGGAGGAAAATTAGGCAATAAAGGCGATGAATGTGCAATTACTGCAATAAAAATGATAGATTTTGTTTGCAAATTAAAAAAATAGTTGTACCTTTGCATCGCAATTGAGAAAAACACTAATCAATCAGTTGCGAAAGGGCAAATACCAGAGTGGCCAAATGGGGCAGACTGTAAAT
>UMDV01002017.1_pt1 | contig 18604 bp, 18 predicted proteins | sample 1964571 | NCBI WGS metagenome assembly UMDV01 (sample SAMEA4836002, study PRJEB28245) | human gut metagenome | biome: gut microbiome; material: fecal sample | place: Denmark | collected 2008 | reverse complement strand
TCTTGCAAAGAACAGACTGTGCTATCTGGTAAGTGCTTATGGGGATTCGATGCTTTCAGAGACCTGCCAGATTTTTCCAAGGGAGATCCATGAATTTCAGGATCATAAGGAAGCGACCATGATGCCCTGTTGCCCGGCTGTCCTGGACATCTGGAAGGAGAAGAAAAGAATCGCTTTTCCGGAAACTCCAAAAGAAAAGGAACAGCCGCTTTTTCTTGTGCGCCGGAAGGTTATGGATCTTATAATGGATCCTGAAAAAACACCGGAGGAAACCCTTCTTGAAAGTTTTTATGTTCTGAAGGAACTTCACCGGAACACGCCGCTTACCACAGAGCTTGTGGAAGATTATTTTTCAGAGAAGACAATTCACCAGCTGGAAAGAGCTATCAGCGAGATGGACCTGCCTGTTCTGGATACTATGGACGAATGCAATGAACTTTTGCAGGATCTGGCTGTAAATTACTGGAAAGAAGGACTTTACCGGAAGTATCTGGAGCCGGTGACGGAGTTGGCGGAGGAATTATCGGAAGAGTATGAGGAAGAGGAAATGACGGAAGCCTGGGAGGATTTTTACCGGGAACTTCGTGCATATGAAAATCTTCTCCGAAGCTTTCTTACCAACGAAGTATATTCGGATCTTCTGACATCAGAAGGAGATCTGGAAGATGCCCTGGTTCATATGCAGTGGATCGGTATGGAATATGCCACCATTCGCCAGGCTGTTTTTCTCCGGTGGCAGAAAGAGGGACGGGGAGCACTTCCCTACGAAACACTCCGGGATTATATGGTGGTGATCTCCAGAATGACCGGATATGAGGAAGAAGATATCCGGGAATATCTTGAGAACAGTTTTGAAGAACTTCTGTGGGAGTGGGGATATTTTGCGCTGATCACAGGAAAATGACTTTATAACTTGAAGTTATATTAAGTATTAAAAATATACATTTTAATTATATGACGTTTTGTGTTAGAATATAGGACGAAAAGGGTAACAGAGGAATGTTAACCCGGAAATGGATAACAATCAGAAAGGAACTTGTTTTATGGATAAGGGAACAATTTTTAAATTTCATAATGACCTCGATACCGATCAGATCATTGCATCCCAGTACCTGCTTCTGCCGAATCTGGATGAGATGAAGAGTCACACATTTGAGTCACTGGATCCGGATTTTTCCAAGAAAGTGAAACCGGGAGATTTTGTAGTGGGAGGAGAGAACTTTGGATGCGGCTCTTCCAGAGAGCAGGCACCGGGCGTTCTTAAGGCACTTGGAGTAAAGGCAGTTATTGCGAAATCTTTTGCGCGTATTTTCTTCCGTAATGCCATCAATATCGGACTTCCGGCAATTGTCTGTAAGGACCTCCCGGATGATGTGAAGACCGGAGATACCATGGAGCTTCATATGTCCGAGGGAACAGCGGTTGCCAACGGAAAGACTTATTCCTGCACAAAACTGCCGGAATACATGCAGAATATACTGAATCAGGGAGGACTTATCGCTTCTCTGAACCGTGAGGAGGAATAAGAGATGGGAATGACGATCGCAGAAAAAATCATCGCGGCAGCAGCCGGTGTGGACAGCGTAAAACCTGGAGATATCTATACAGTTCAGCTGGATCATCTGATGAGCAATGACGGAACCACACATCTGACTGTTGACATGTACAACAACAAATTAAAAAATCCACATATCGCAGATACAAAGAAACTGGTATTTATCGTAGACCACAACGTACCGTCTGACAGCCCGAAAACAGCAGCGTCCCAGAAAAAAATGAGAGATTTTGCAAGAGAGAACAACATTGATTTCTGGGAAGGAAAAGGCGTGTGTCATCAGATCATGATCGAGAATTATGTCCGTCCGGGACAGCTGATCTTTGGTGCAGACAGCCATACCTGTTCTTATGGAGCACTTGGCGCTTTCGGTACCGGTGTAGGATGTACAGACTTTCTTTATGGAATGGTAACCGGAACTTCCTGGGTTATGGTACCGGAAACTGTGAAATTCAACCTGACAGGGAAACTTCCTGAGGGTGTTTATGCAAGAGATCTGATCCTTACCATTATCGGAGAGATCGGAGCAAACGGATGTAATTATCAGGCAATGGAGTTTACCGGCGAAGGCGCCAAAACATTAAGCATCAGCGACCGTATGGCTCTCTGCAACATGGCTGTTGAGGCCGGTGCGAAGACCGGAATCTTTGAGGCAGATGACAAGGCTCTGGAATATCTGAAAGAGCATGGACGTGAACCAAAAGCTGTATATCACAGCGATCCGGATGCTGTTTACGCAAGAGAGTACACCTTCGATCTTTCCAAAGTACGCCCGGTTGTAGCGAAACCGGACTTCGTTGACAATGTAGTTCCGGCTGAGGAAACCTGTGGCATCAAGATCAACGAGGCATTTCTTGGCTCCTGTAACAACGGCCGTATTGAAGACCTCCGTGTAGGCGCAGAGGTGATCAAGGGTAAAAAAGTTGCAGAAGGCGTTCGTTTCCTGGTCGTTCCTGCAAGCCAGACCATCTACCGCCAGGCATTAAAAGAAGGCCTGATCGATATATTTATGGAAGCAGGCGCTATTGTGATGAACCCGAACTGCAGTGTATGCTGGGGAAGCTGCCAGGGTGTGATCGGTGAGAACGAGGTTCTTATCAGCACCGGAACACGTAACTTCAAGGGACGTGCCGGACATCCGAGCTCCAAGGTTTATCTGGGATCTGCGGCAACGGTTACCGCATCTGCCATTGCAGGTGAGATCGCAACTGCAGACAGAGTATAAAAACCTCAGAAAAGATATTCAGGAATAAACAGGAGAATATACATATGGAAGCATTTACAGGAAAAGTGTGGGTACTGGGCGATGATATTGACACCGATATCATCATTCCGACCGAGTATCTGGCGCTGAAAACCATTGACGATATGAAACAGTACGGATTCAGTCCCCTTCGCCCGGAGCTGGCAGGACAAATCCAGAAAGGTGACATTATTGTAGCAGGAAAGAACTTCGGCTGCGGTTCCTCCAGAGAGCAGGCACCGGAGATCATTAAAGCACTGGGCGTACAGTGTGTTATTGCGAAATCTTTTGCCCGGATCTTTTTCCGCAACTCCATCAACAACGGCCTTCTTCTTATCGAACAGCCGGATCTTCACGACAATGTGAAAGAGGGAGATGAAGTTACAGTTGTGATGAACGAGCATGTAGACCATAACGGAAAACAGTACCCGATTGCTTCTCTTCCGGAGAATCTGATGGATATTATTCAGGCTGGCGGACTTGTAAAAGCCATGCGCAAACTGAACGGTCTGGACTAAGACGGAAAGGAGAGAAATAATGGGTGAGACGATCATTGAGAAAATTATCAGACATAACACAGGCAAAGCAGTAAAGCCTGGCGATATCGTGACGGTCAATGTTGACAGAGTGATGATCCATGATATCTTTATTCCGTTTGTAGCGGACAAATTCGAGGAGATGGGCTTTCAGAAACTCTGGGATCCGGACAAAGTTGTTCTGATCTATGACCATCTTGTACCTGCAAGCCAGCAGGACGACACCAGACATTTCCATGTGGGAGATGCTTTTGCAGCCAAATATGGTATGAAAAACGTGCACAGAAGTGACGGTATCTGCCACCAGTTGATGACAGAGGCCGGTTACGTAAAACCTGGCAATATCGTATTTGGTACAGATAGCCACACTACCACTTACGGATGTGTCGGTGCATTTTCTTCCGGTATCGGATATACAGAGATGGCCAGCATCCTGGGAACAGGAACCATGTGGATCAAAGTTCCGGAAACCATTAAAGTTGTGATCGACGGAGAACTTCCGGAGAATGTGATGTCCAAGGATATCATCCTCCGCCTGATTGGCGACCTTCGTGCAGATGGTGCAACTTATCGTGCACTGGAATTTTCCGGAAGCACCATTGAGAACATGTCTGTGGCAAGTCGTATGACCATGGCAAACATGGCGATCGAGGCAGGTGCAAAATGTGCACTTTTCACACCGGATGAGAAGACTGCCGCTTACTGTGAGACAGAGCTTGATGAGTTCCAGAAGAGTCTTGTAGGCGATGAGGATGCCGTTTATATGAAGACCATGACTTATAAGGCAGAGGATTTTGTACCGGTTATGGCTTGTCCGTCACAGGTGGACAAGATCCGTGATGTCAGCGAGCTTCAGGGTGAGACCATCGATCAGGTATTTATCGGTTCCTGTACAAACGGACGTCTGGAAGATCTGATGGCAGCAGCAGAAGTCCTGAAGGGCAAAAAAGTTGCAGACTTTGTAAAACTGATCGTAACTCCTGCAAGCCGCAAGATCTACCGTCAGGCCATTGAACTTGGTATTCTGGATACGCTTGCTGAGGCAGGTGCTATCATCACACATCCGGGATGCGGACTTTGCTGTGGAAGAACCGGCGGAATTCTGACAGACGGGGAGAAGGTTGTGGCAACCAACAACCGTAATTTCCTGGGACGTATGGGAACTTCCAAGGTTCAGATCTATCTGGCATCTCCGAAAACTGCAGCAGCCTGTGCGATCGCAGGTAAGATCGTAATGCCGGAATAAGCAGCAGAAGATCCGTTCGGAAATACTGCTGACAGAAACATAAAAAAGAAACGTATGAAAGGACAGATTTTCGCGAGGAGTGGCAGTCTGTCTTTTTTTACCGGTTCAGGCGGATCCTGGATAAATTATTTTTACAGAAGAGGGGGATTCGTTGTATTATAATAACAGCCAATGTGACAACATAACATATAATACATAAGACTCGAGGGATAAGGGTATGGAGAAAAAATCAACCATCAGTAAAAAGACACTGAAGATCATACTTGGGATCTGTATTGCCGCAGCAATCCTGGCTGTGGCCGGGTTATTTGGCTACACATACATGGCAGATCACAACACACTGGGCCGGAAAATTTCCGTGTGGGGAGTGGAGGTTTCCAGGCTGGACGCAAAGCAGGCAGAAGAAAAAATTGCTGCGGAATTTGAAAACCGGCCGGTATCTTTTCAGGAAAATGACAAGGAGGTTTACAGCATGACGCTCAAAGATCTGGGGTACAGCCTCAATGAGGAAGATCTTCTGAATAAGCTTACAGACCTTCAGAAACAGAGAGAAGAGAACCGGAAGATTTTTCCAAAGGAAGAAAACGTAAATCTGGAATGCCAGATGGAGGAAGATGAGGAGCAGGAAAAACAGGCTCTGGATCTTTCCAATTTCGGAACGGAAGAAAGAAAATCTTCCACCGATGCATCCATTCAGTACAATGAGGAGAAAAAAGAATTCATCCTTGTGAAACAGGTACAGGGCACGGAGATTGATCCGGATAAACTGGAGACCACCGTGGACACAAATCTGAATGCGGCATTTGATACAGCTCTTCTTGGAGATACAATCACAATCCCGTTGAACAAACATGTATATATCAGCCCGGCAGTGACAGCAACAGAAGATATGGAAAATAAAGTTACAAGTCTGAACAGTCAGCTGAAAAAATACCGGAGTACTACAGTTACATACACATTTGGAAGTGAAACGGTTGTGCTGGATGCAGACACCATCAGTTCCTGGCTGAAAGCGGAAGGTGAGACCCTGACTCTGGATGAAGATGCCATCAAAACCTATATCAGCGATCTTGCCAACAAATACAATACCATTTATGTTCCCCGTACTTTCCATACCTCAACGGGAACGGACGTGACCATTGAGGGGAATGAGTATGGATACCGGATCGACCAGGACGGAGAGTACGCACAGCTTGTGGAAGATCTGAAAAGTGGTACTGCAGTTACCCGTGATCCCGTTTACAGCAAAACCGGTTATCAGAGAAACGGAACTGACGATCTTGCAGGCAGCTACATAGAAGTCAGCCTGGATGCCCAGCATCTGTGGCTTTATAAAGATGGAAAGCTTGTGACAGAAACGGATATTGTCAGCGGAAAACCGGTGAAGGGCCGGGAAACATACCGTGGTGCATGGCCCATTGCCTATAAGGCAAGTCCTTTTAATCTGACCAGCGCGGAATATGGATATGATGTAAAAGTCAATTACTGGATGCCTTTTGTCTACGGACAGGGACTTCATGATGCTTCCTGGCAGTCCTCTTTTGGTGGAAACCGGTATAAGACCAACGGAAGCCACGGATGTATCAACCTGCCAAAGGATCAGGCGGCACTGATCTATGAGACGATTGATGCGGGATACCCGATCATTATTTACTGATTGAAAAAGAAAACAGTCACCTGGTCTAAAGCCGGGTAATCTGGCCGGATGAGTCAGATAGACTGAGATTATATTAAAAAAGCTTCGGAGAAATCCGGAGCTTTTTTATGCCACAGGAAATTACAACACCGTGTCAGTAATGAGAAGAATTTTTAAAAGTGTGTTAAAAAAAACACAAGAAATTACTGGAAATGACTTGTAGAAATAAGAATATCGTGTTATGATGGTTTAAGAAATCGAGCTAATACACTTCTTAATTGCGGAGGAAGAGTGTTTTACCTCTTTTATTTGAGCACTTTTAAGAAAAAATCTCAAGTAAGTGTTAGTCAGGTTTCCTTTTTTTATGTATATATTGTTAAAAAATAAACAATATTTAGATAAAAAAGATGCATTTAAACCGTCAGATTTTAGACTAAGAAAGGATAATGAAAAGTATGAAGTACAGTTATTATCCGGGTTGCACCCTGAGAACAAAGGCCAAAGATCTGGATGAGTATGCCAGAGCCAGTGCCGCAGCCCTTGGGTTTGAGCTTGAGGAGATCGAGGACTGGCAGTGTTGTGGTGGTGTTTATCCGCTTGGCACAGACGAGATCGCCACAAAGCTTTCTTCCGTCCGTGCGTTAAACCAGGCAAAAGAAAAAGGCCAGGATCTGGTGACGATCTGTTCAGCCTGTCATCATGTGATCAAGCGTGTCAATGATGATATGAAAAATGTGGAAGATATCCGGACCAGAGCCAACAATTATATGCAGCTGGAAGCTCCCTATGAAGGAGAGACAACCGTTCTCCATTATCTGGAGGTTCTCCGGGACAGAGTCGGTTTTGATAAACTGAAAGAAAAAGTAGTAAATCCTTTTACCGGAAAGAAGATCGGAGCCTATTACGGATGTCTGCTTCTGAGACCTGGAAAGATCATGGCATTTGATGATCCGGAAAATCCAAGGATCATGGAGGATTTTATCCGTGCCCTTGGCGCTGAGCCTGTGATCTATCCTTACAGAAATGAATGCTGTGGAGGATATATATCCCTGAAAGAAAAAGAAATGTCACAGAATATGTGTGAAAAGATCGAAGAAAGTGCAGCCGGATTTGGCGCAGATATGCTGATCACTGCCTGTCCACTGTGCAAATATAATCTGAATAAAAATGCCGGAAACAGACTGCCGGTTTACTATTTTACAGAGCTTCTGGCAGAAGCCCTTGGCGTCAAAGAGGAGGTGGCAAAATGAGAGATAACCATTCTGCTGCGGAAAAAATAAAGGAGATCAGCGGGACCAATCCTCTGAAATGTATGAAGTGTGGCAAATGCTCTGCTACCTGCCCATCCTTTGACGAGATGGATATCAAGCCTCATCAGTTTGTGTCCTACGTGATCAATGAAAATATCGAAGCACTTGTAAATTCAGCATCCCTGTGGAAATGTCTTTCCTGTTTTGCCTGTGTGGAGCGCTGTCCGCGAGACGTAAAACCCGGAAAGATCATTGACGGGGCAAGACAGCTGGTTGTCCGGGAAAAAGGCGGAGACTATCTTTCACCAAATGAAATTCCGGAGCTTCTTGATCCGGAGCTTCCTCAGCAGCTGCTTGTAAGTGCGTTCAGAAGATACAGGAGGTGAGAAAGTGCAGAGAATCGGTGTATTTGTCTGTCATTGCGGAAGTAATATTGCCGCTACGGTAGACGTGAAAAAGGTTGTGGAGATCATTGCAAAAGAGCCAGGAGTTGTCCATGCAGAAGATTATCAGTATATGTGTTCCGAAGCAGGACAGTCCAGGATCCAGGAAGCTATCCGTGAAAAAAATCTCACAGGAGTGGTTGTCTGTTCCTGTTCTCCGCGTATGCATGAGGCAACTTTCCGTAAAGCAGCGGAAAAGGCCGGCCTGAATCCATATATGGTGGAGATCGCAAATATCCGTGAGCACTGTTCCTGGATCCACAAGGATATGCAGGAGGCTACGGAGAAGGCCGTGATCCTTGCAAGAGCAGCAGTGGCAAAAGTCAATTTAAATGCTCCTCTTCAGCCGGGAGAAAGCCAGGTTACAAAGAGAGCCCTGATCATCGGAGGCGGTATCGCCGGAATCCAGACGGCTCTTGATATTGCCGATGCAGGCTATGAAGTTGATATTGTGGAAAAAACACCAAGTATCGGCGGAAGAATGTCACAGCTTGACAAAACCTTCCCTACTCTGGACTGTTCCGCATGTATCCTTACTCCAAAAATGGTGGAGGCTGCAGCTCACGAAAAGATCAATATCTATACATACAGTGAAGTGGAAAAGGTTTCTGGTTTCGTAGGAGATTTCACCGTTGATATCCGCAAAAAAGCACGTAGTGTCAACATGGACAAATGTACAGGCTGCGGTGTCTGCCAGGAGAAATGTCCGTCCAAAAAGATCCCTAACGAATTCAACAGAGGACTGAACAACCGGACAGCTATTTATACTCCGTTTGCCCAGGCCATCCCAAATGTTCCGGTGATCGACCGGGAGCATTGCCTGAAATTCAAGACAGGCAAATGTGGTGTCTGCTCCAAAGTATGTCAGGCAGGAGCCATTGATTACGATCAGCAGGATGAGATCGTAACACAGAAATACGGAGCAATCGTGGTGGCAACCGGATTTGATACCATCAAGCTTGACAAATATGATGAATACGCATACAGCCAGAGCAAGGATGTGATCACATCTCTGGAGCTGGAGCGTATCATGAATGCTGCAGGACCTACAAAAGGACATCTTGAGCGCCTTTCCGATGGAAAAGCACCGAAGGAGATCGTATTTATCCAGTGTGTTGGAAGCCGTTGCTCCGATGACCGTGGAAAGCCATACTGTTCCAAGATCTGCTGTATGTACACAGCTAAGCATGCCATGCTGATCCGTGATAAATATCCGGATACCAATGTGACGGTATTTTATATTGATGTCCGTACACCTGGTAAAAACTTCGATGAGTTTTACAGAAGAGCAGTTGAGCAGTATAACGTAAACTACATCAAAGGTCAGGTAGGAAAAGTAATTCCGCAGCCGGATGGAACACTTCTTGTTCAGGGCTCGGATCTTCTTGATAATAAGCAGATCTTCAAGAAAGCAGATATGGTAGTTCTTGCAACAGCCATTGAGCCAAATCCGGATGTACGTAAGATCGCTACCATGCTTACTGCAAGTATTGACACTAACAATTTCCTTACAGAAGCTCATGCAAAGCTTCGTCCTGTAGAATCACCGACAGCAGGAATTTTCCTTTCCGGTGTATGCCAGGGACCAAAGGATATCCCGGAGACAGTTGCTCAGGCAGGAGCTGCGGCTGTAAAGGCCATAGGGCTTCTTGCAAAGGACAAGCTGACAACCAATCCATGTACGGCAAGATCCGACGAGCTTCTCTGTAACGGATGCTCTACCTGTGCAAATGTATGTCCTTACGGAGCGATTTCCTATGAGGAGAAACAGGTCAACGATCACGGTATCCGTGAGACAAGAAGAGTTGCGGTTGTCAATACAGCACTTTGCCAGGGCTGCGGTGCCTGCACAGTAGCCTGCCCGTCAGGAGCCATGGACCTTCAGGGCTTCTCCAACAGACAGATTATCGCGGAGGTGGATGCAATATGTCGATAGAAACAAAGGAAGAATTCAGACCAAAGATCGTGGCATTCTGCTGTAACTGGTGCAGCTACGCCGGAGCAGACCTTGCCGGAAGCAGCCGTTTGAGCTATCCGGCGGATGTAAAGATTATCCGTGTTCCATGTTCCTGCCGTGTCAATCCCATGTTCATCCTCCGTGCCTTTGAAAAAGGAGCCGATGGTGTGATCATGTGCGGATGCCATCCGGGAGACTGCCATTACAGTACCGGAAACTATTATGCAAGAAGACGTATGACACTTCTGTTTTCAATGCTGGATTATATTGGTGTGGAAAACGGAAGAACACGTGTGGAATGGGTATCTGCCGCAGAAGGCGTGAAATTTTCACAGACTATGAATGAGTTTGTTGAGAAGATCCATTCACTTGGTAAAAACGTGAGATTGGAGGATATAAGATGCAGGAGCTGATAAAACGTGCAAAAGAACTGCTTGCAGATGGCACGGTAGTCCGGGTCCTTGGGTGGAAAGCCGGAGATCTTGCCTTTAATCCGGAACCAGCCTATTTTGAAACACCGGAATCTCTGGAGGATTTTGTCTATGATGGATTCTGCGGTGCCAATTTAAGCAAATATATGATCGAAGCTTCCAAGCTGGAAGGAAAAACCATGGTCTGTCTGAAGCCCTGCGATACATATAGCTTTAACCAGCTTTTGAAAGAGCATCGTGTAGACAGAGAAAAAGCATATATCGTAGGTGTTGGCTGTAAAGGAAAGCTGGATATTGAAAAGATCCGCAAAATGGGTATCAAGGGTATCCGGGGAATTTCCGGAGCAGAGATTACCGGAGATGCAGAGACACTGACTGTGGATACTGTTTACGGAGAAAAAACCTGTGCATACAAAGATGCCATGCTGGAACGCTGCCATGTATGTAAAGGAAAAGAGCATAAGATTTACGATGAGCTGATCGGTGAGTCAAAGGAGACAAAGGACGCTGACCGTTTCGCAGAAGTTGAGCGGATCGAGGCGATGAGTCCGGAAGAAAAATTCGCATTCTGGCAGAGTGAGCTGAGTAAATGTATCCGCTGCAATGCCTGCCGTAATGTATGTCCGGCCTGCAGCTGCCGCAAATGCGTTTTTGACAGCAATAAGTTCGACAGCGCCCAGAAGGCAAATGTGGATTCCTTTGAGGAAAAGATGTTCCATGTGATCCGTGCCTTCCATGTAGCAGGAAGATGTACGGACTGTGGCGAGTGCAGCAGAGTCTGCCCGCAGGGAATTCCTCTTCATCTGTTTAACCGTAAGTTTATCAAGGATATTGATGAGTTTTACGGTGAGTACCAGGCTGGCGAGGATGCGGAGTCAAAGGGTCCGCTTACCAGCTTTACCTTTGATGATGTAGAGCCAGGGATCGTGGCAGAAAGGGGATAATGTATGTATAAGATCGCAGTAGAAAATCTGCCGGCATTATTCCGGAAAATTGCCGCAGACCAGGAATTATATTTACCGGTAAAGGTAAGTGAGCAGGTGAACTTCAAGGCATGGAGCGAGGATGCTGAAGTTTCTCTTGAAACACTGAAAACCGTGAAATCACCGAAGGATGCTTTCTTTCCGCAGAGTGAAAATCTCTATACCTGTAAAAAAGATGGGAAAAATATCAGCATTGAGCCTCAGGCACTGAAAGACCAGAATTTTGTTGTATTCGGAATGAGAGCCTGTGATGTACAGGGTGTGAAGGTTCTCGACAAGGTATTCCTTGGGGATCCGGTGGATACTTTTTACCAGGCAAGAAGAGAACATGGAACTATCGTAGCTCTTGCCTGTCATGAACCGGAGGAAAGCTGCTTCTGTAAAGTATTTGGTATTGATGCCGCAGATCCGGAAGCAGATGTTGCAGCCTGGATCATCGAGGGAGAACTTTTCTGGAAGCCTCTCACAGAAAAAGGAAATGCTCTGACAGAAACTGTGAAGGAGCTTTTGGCAGATGCTGATGAGACAAGGGTAGAAGAGGAAAAGAAGGCGATCCGTGATATTATCGAGCTTCTTCCATATACACATCTTTCACTGGAAGGATGGGCGCAGGAAGAATACATGGACCGTTTCAATTCTCCTGTATGGGAGAAACTGTACAAGCCTTGTCTTGCCTGCGGAACCTGTACCTTCGTATGTCCGACCTGTCAGTGCTATGACATTAAGGATTACGACACAGGGCACGGTGTTCACCGTTACCGCTGCTGGGATTCCTGCATGTACTCTGATTTTACCATGATGGCTCACGGAAACAACCGTACCAGCCAGATGCAGAGATTCCGTCAGAGATTTATGCATAAGCTTGTTTATTATCCGTTAAATAATGACGGCATGTTCTCCTGTGTTGGCTGCGGCCGCTGCGTGGAGAAATGTCCGGAATCTTTAAATATCGTAAAAGTCATCAAGGCCTTTGAAAAACAGGGAGGTGAAAAGAATGAGTGAATGTACCTGTCATAAAAATTATACACTGGATACGCTGATCCCCAAGGTTGGCGTGATCACAGATATCCGTCAGGAGACACCGGATGTAAAAACCTTCCGTGTGGAAGCTCCGGAGGGTGGAAAGCTTTTCGAGCATATGCCAGGACAGTGTGCCATGGTCTGTGCACCAGGCGTCAGTGAAGGTATGTTTTCCATTACTTCTTCTCCTACTGTAAAGGATTATCAGGAATTCAGTATCAAAAAATGCGGATCCCTTACCGATCATCTCCACAGCCTTCAGGTTGGAGATGAGATCGCAGTACGCGGACCATACGGAAATCATTTTCCTGTGGAAGATAAGTTAAAGGGAAAAAATCTCCTGTTTATCGCAGGTGGAATCGGTCTGGCACCTCTTCGTTCCGTGATCAATTATGTGCTGGATAACCGTGAGGATTACGGAACAGTAGATATTCTCTATGGTTCCCGTTCCGCAGATGATCTGGTGCAGCTTAAGGAAATCCAGGAAGTATGGATGAAAACAGAAGGTGTAAATGTATATCTTACCATTGACCGCGAGCAGGAAGGCTGGGACGGTCATGTGGGATTTGTTCCGAATTATCTGAAGGAGATTGGTTTTGATACTAATAAGACCGCTCTGGTCTGCGGCCCGCCGATCATGATCAAATTCGTTCTGGCAGGACTGGAAGAGCTGGGATTCTCCAGAGATCAGGTATATACCACACTGGAGCTTCGTATGAAATGCGGTGTGGGAAAATGCGGCCGCTGCAACATCGGAGACAAATACGTCTGCAAAGACGGCCCGGTATTCCGGTGCGATGAAATAGATGAATTGCCTAGTGAGTACTGATAAGCAAAAGAAAGGACTGGTAATCTCAAATGGAAAATAATATGGTAAACGTATATTTTTTCGGTAAAAAATACAGCGTTCCCGGTGATCTGACCATTATGACAGCTATGGAATATGCCGGTTATACATTAAAAAGAGGCTGCGGCTGCAGACACGGATTCTGCGGTGCCTGCGCGACCATCTACAGGATCAAGGGACAGAATGAGCTGAAAACCTGTCTTGCCTGTCAGACACAAGTACAGGAAGGCATGTATGTGGCAAGCATCCCGTTCTTCCCTACAGACAAGAGACTTTATAATATAGAAGATCTTAAGCCGAACCAGCAGGTAATGATGGAGCTTTATCCTGAGATCTACAGCTGTATCGGATGCAACGCCTGCACAAAGGCCTGTACACAGGACTTAAATGTCATGCAGTATATTGCATATGCGCAGAGAGGCGAGCTTGAAAAATGTGCAGAGGAATCCTTTGACTGTGTAAGCTGCGGCTGCTGTTCCGTAAGATGTCCGGCAGGGATTTCCCATCCGATGGTAGGCCTTCTGGCAAGACGTCTCACCGGTAAATATATCGCACCGAAAAGCGAGCATCTGGAGAAACGTGTGGAAGAGATCCACGAGGGCAAATTTGACGATATGATCGAGAAGATCATGCAGAAGCCGATCACAGAGATGCAGGAACTTTACAACAGCAGAGAAATCGAGAAGTAGGAGGGCGTAAAACATGTATGCACCATATCCAGAAAATATGATGGAATCCATCAAAAAGGTAGAGGCTACAAGAGCGGAGCGTATGGCAACAGAGCCAAGACGTCTGAGTGCAGATGAGAAAGATGCTCTTCTCAAAAAATTCCATCCGGATTATAACCCGGATGCATTTGCAGAGATCAAGGTAGGACCGAACAAGGGACAGAAAGCACCACTGGAACTGACAAAAATGCTCCATTCAGAAAGCCGTCTGCTCAACGAAAAAATCGATCTTACAAAAATCGATTATGATGTAGATGTACTGATCATCGGCGGTGGCGGAGCAGGCTCTTCCTGTGCCATCGAGGCTCACAACGCAGGTGCCAACGTTATGATCGTTACAAAACTCCGTATCGGTGATGCCAACACCATGATGGCAGAAGGCGGGATCCAGGCAGCAGATAAAGAAAACGATTCTCCGGTACAGCATTATCTGGACTGCTTTGGAGGCGGACATTTTGCAGCAAAACCGGAGCTTGTAAAAAGACTGGTAATGGAAGCCCCGGATGCGATCAAATGGCTCAACGACCTTGGTGTTGAGTTTGATAAAGCAGAAGACGGAACCATGGTTACTACACATGGCGGCGGTACCTCCAGAAAGAGAATGCATGCTGCAAAGGATTATTCCGGATCAGAGATCATGCGTACTATCCGTGATGAGGTCTTAAATCTTAAGATCCCGGTAGTGGAATTTACCTCCGCCGTGGAGCTTCTGAAGGATGAAAAGGGACAGGTATCCGGCGCAGTTCTTCTTAACATGGAAACCGGAGACTATTCCGTTGCAAGAGCAAAAACAGTTGTAATTGCAACCGGTGGTGCAGGAAGAATGCATTACCAGGGATTCCCGACCTCCAATCACTACGGAGCAACTGCTGACGGACTCGTACTTGGATACAGAGCAGGCGCTTCCCTTCTTTACCAGGATTCTATCCAGTATCATCCAACAGGTGCGATCTATCCGTCACAGATCCTTGGTGCCCTGGTAACAGAGAAGGTTCGTTCCGTTGGTGCACAGCTTGTAAATGCAAACGGAGAAGCTTATATCCATCCGCTGGAAACCCGTGACGTAAATGCTTCCGGTGTTATCCGCGAGTGTGAGGAAGGCCGTGGCGTGGAAGTTCCAGGTGGACGAAAAGGTGTATGGCTGGATACTCCGATGATCGAGATCCTGGGCGGTGAGGGAACTATCGAAAAGAGGATCCCTGCCATGTTCCGTATGTACATGAATTACGGCATTGATATGAGAAAAGTCCCGATCGTGATCTACCCGACCCTTCATTATCAGAACGGCGGACTTGAGATCAACGGAGACGGCTTTACAAAAGAAATCCCGAACCTTCTGGTTGCAGGAGAGGCAGCAGGCGGAATCCACGGAAGAAACCGACTGATGGGAAATTCTCTTCTTGACGTGATCGTATTCGGACGAAATGCAGGTAAAAAAGCGGCTGCCAAATGCAAAGAGGTAGAGCTTGGAATCATGAATCTGGATCATATCAAAAAATATGAAGAGGATCTGAAAAACGCAGGAATCGACACAGGAGAAGTATCTCCTATGCTTTTGCCTAAATATGCTCGTCACGAGCGCTGAAAATGTGCTATTATAGTAGAAAACATATGAGATAAGCGAAAGGGGTCTATTATGAGAGAAATCGAAGTAAGCAGACTTACAGATGTCATCGAAAAACTCTGTATCGAAGCCAATGAGCATCTTCCGGAAGATGTGAAAGATGCCATCAGAACCTGCCGTGCCTGCGAGGACGGCGAGATCGCAAAAGGTGTCCTTGACAACATTATCGAGAATTTTGATATTGCGGACAGCGAGAATGTTCCGATCTGTCAGGATACAGGAATGGCATGTGTATTCCTGGAAATTGGTCAGGATGTCCATTTTACAGGCGGAGATCTGAATGAGGCTGTCAATGAAGGCGTACGCCGCGGATATGACAAAGGTTACCTCAGAAAATCCGTTGTCAAAGATCCTGTCCGTCGTGGAAATACAGGCGATAATACACCGGCAATGATCTACACAGAGATCGTTCCCGGAGATCAGGTAAAAGTTACTGTAGGACCAAAAGGTTTCGGAAGCGAGAACATGAGCCAGATCCGTATGTTCAAACCATCCGCAGGTCTTCAGGGAATCAAGGATTTTATTCTTGAGGTTGTAGAGACTGCAGGCCCGAACCCATGTCCGCCTATGGTAGTTGGCGTTGGTATCGGAGGAACTTTTGACAAATGTGCACTTCTCGCAAAGAAAGCGCTGATGCGTCCTCTGAACACAGAAAATCCGGATCCTTACTATGCAGACCTTGAAAAAGAGATGCTGGAAAAGATCAACAAGCTTGGCATCGGCCCACAGGGCTTTGGTGGAAAGACTACAGCCATCGGACTGAATATTGAGACTATGCCTACCCATATCGCAGGTATGCCATGTGCAGTGAACATCAACTGCCATGTAACACGTCATAAAACGGAGGTGCTTTAATATGGAAAGAAGAAAGATCACACTGCCTCTGACAAGAGAGCTGGCAAGAACTCTCCATGCAGGCGACCAGGTTTTACTGACAGGAACCATCTATACATCCCGTGACGCAGGTCACAAGAGAATGTGCGAGGCACTTGCAAAAGGAGAAAAGATCCCTTTTGACCCCACAGACGCTACCATTTACTATGTAGGCCCGACCCCTGCAAAACCGGGCGAAGTCATCGGTTCCGCAGGCCCCACAACCAGTGGCCGTATGGATGCCTACGCACCGACCATGATGTCCGTAGGAGCCAGAGGAATGATCGGAAAAGGCGCCCGCCTTCCGGAAGTCGTAGAAGCCATGAAAAAATATGACGGAGTCTACTTCGGAGCCATCGGCGGCGCAGGCGCACTTCTTGCAAAATGCATCAAAAAAGCGGAGCTTATCGCTTACGAAGATCTTGGCGCAGAAGCACTCCGCAAACTCTATGTAGAAGACATGCCGCTTGTAGTCATCATTGACAGCGAGGGAAATAACCTCTACGAAGAGGGACGTGCAGAGTACCTGAAAGAGCACGCAGAATAATCTTTTGCTCTACAATATGATATTGTGATATATTTCAAAAAGGAATAAAAGGATAAAAGTCCGACAGTAAATGCTGAAGATCCGTGCAGAAGCATTTATTGTTGGACTTTTTAATTTAACCGAAACTGCTTCGGATGTAAAAGTGTAATTTGATTTCAAAATTGGAAATGGCTGAGCTAAAAACAAGAGATACTTTGCAGAGCGGGGAATTTTACCCAGATTTACGCTAAATTTAACCATAAACACGGTTGACATACCCGGCCGGGGACGTTATAATGGCCGGGTTGAAAAAAATATTTTAAGAAAAAAGGCAGGTGAACAGAATGGACAGTTGTGATTCTCATGGGCGAAGTTGTAGCTCTCGGAGTGAAAGATGGAAAAAAGCAGAGAGGGATGAGGCTGTTCCATTCTGTTTTAAGTGTACAGAATATTATATCTATATGTCAGAAGGATATATTTGACAGGATGTATCGGTGTCATCAGAATCTGTACGATATTATTACATTATAATTGTAGCAGGATTATAATAGATATCTTTTTCATTCTTCTCATTCTGAGAATCTTACAGTAAGGCGATCATGTATAAATTCATTTCGCTTTATACTCAAATCCCAAGGAAACACAATCGAAAATCAAACAGCACATAGACATGCTTTAACATGTCTGTTTTTGGTGTGCGTGTTTTGTGCGAAACTATGTGAGGAGGATGAGAAAATGACAAAAAGAAATCAGGATTTTTCAAAAGATATTCTGAGTCTGATCCGAAGTAGTGTTTCTCCGGCAGTTTTAAGTGAAAGGCTGCAGGATTTCCACGAAAACGATCTGGCGGAAGTATTAAGAGAATTAAGCACTGCGGAGCGCAGCAGACTATACCGTATCCTGGAAAGCAGTATGCTGGCAGATGTTTTTGAATATCTGGAGGAAGAAGAAACTGTACAATATCTGGAAGAGATGGATGTAAAAAAAGCGGCAGCCATTCTTTCCAAAATGGAAACCGATGCCCTGGCAGATGTTTTAAAGCAGATCGATAAAGAAAAACGCAAGCTTCTGATCCAGCTTCTGGATGAACAGGTGCGGAAAGATATTGAAATGATCCGCTCCTTTGATGAGGATGAGATCGGAAGCAGAATGACAACGAATTGCATTGTGATCCGTGAAAACCTGACCGTAAAGCAGGCCATGAGTGAGCTGGTTTCCCAGGCGGCAGATAATGATAATATTTCTACGATCTTTGCAGTGACGGACAGAGGGGAGTTTTATGGAGCTCTAGATCTGAAGGACCTGATCACAGCAAGACAGGACCATCCTATGGAAGAGCTGATCGTAACTTCCTATCCATATGTGTATGGTACTGAGCAGATCGACGACTGTATGGAACGGCTGAAGGATTATTCTGAAGATTCTATTCCTGTATTGGACGATGACAATCGTTTCCTTGGAGTGATCACATCCGCAGGGATCATCGATCTGGTAGACGATGAGATGGGAGAGGATTATGCAAAGCTGGCTGGTCTGACTGCAGAGGAAGATCTGAAAGAACCTCTTTTTGAAAGCATGAAAAAAAGAATGCCCTGGCTGATCGTTCTTCTGGGTCTTGGTATGGTGGTATCTTCTGTTGTGGGAATATTTGAAAAAGTAGTTACCTGTCTGCCGATCATCATGTGTTTCCAGTCTCTGATCCTGGA
>UMDV01071808.1_pt1 | contig 18658 bp, 10 predicted proteins | sample 1964571 | NCBI WGS metagenome assembly UMDV01 (sample SAMEA4836002, study PRJEB28245) | human gut metagenome | biome: gut microbiome; material: fecal sample | place: Denmark | collected 2008 | reverse complement strand
AAAAGCACCGGAAACGGAATTTGCAGCATTCAAGTCTTTCTCCTGTAACACATTGCCACACAATCATCTGACAGGAGACTACGAGTGGAAAGAAGTGAAACCTAAAGAAAACTCATACGAAACGGACAGACGCCTGCTTCAACTTGATTCTCACAAATGGCACAAATATATCGAACGCAACAGCCATCAGCTATGGCAGGAACATCTGATTATTAACAGCAAATACAACATGGATGACTCCCGCTACATGGAACCTCTATTGTGTTGCTACCCTAACCGCCCGGAACCGTTGATAGCCCAGATTATCTCCAATTACATGGCTTTCGGCAGTCCGCAGGAAGACAGCAAACGCACCCTTGCCTGTGCCTTACGCATGTTGTTGTCTTTCCATTGCCCGCTCAAAGAAATGAGTCTACTCCTATTAAGCGGCTCGCTGCTTTTTGTAGACAAAACAGTCCGTTCCTATGCAGCGGAGTTATGGGTAGAAGGACTCTCCACAGGAAGAATAAACAACCACCGGGTAGGAGAAATCCTGGCCCGGCTTATCAACATGGAACTTGCTCCGTTAAAACGCTTCACCACACAAGTATACGAAAGCATGTACAAACGAAGCGCTTTCCACAACCGCCAACTGGAAGAACTGCTCACTGTATTTATCAGCGGATTGCCCGACAAACCCGTCACCGGACTCAAACAACTGCTCGAACTCTATCTGGAACTATTGACCATCAACCGCAGCAAAGTTACAAACGAACAACTCTTGCAACGCCTGCAAGAATGGGCAACGAACAGCAATTTGAAGAAAGTGACCACTTCACTCAACAAACTATAATTAATCCATGATTATGACCCTAGAAGAACGCCTCAACGAAATAGTAGAAAAGCAACAGGGTGATGCCATCATCCCCTTTCTGCAAGGACTCACACAGGAAGAACGAAAGAGCCTGGTACCCCGCCTGAACAAACTGGAAGAATACTACAGTAAATTCGTGCAACTTAACGAGAACACATACGGTACACGGGGGACTTCCGCACAGCATCGTATCATCAATCTTACCGCTCTCGTCATCTATTCGCTGAAAGAATTCCGTAAACACCAATGGGGAATCAACACCGAGCAACTGAATGAATTGATCCCGTGGTACGTTCCCTCCTGGCTCGACAGCTTCTTCAAAGAAGGTGAAGGCAAAGAATTCGGCGGTTTCTACGGAATGGATTACGAAGTCCTGATGGATTGGATAGAGCAGGGAATACTCACCGTGACACCTTCTCCACAAACCATTGCGGGTTATCTAGTGAATTATATGAATAATACTGATTTCCTGCAAAAACGCGAAATCACACTTAAAGAACATATTTGGTATCTCTTTGAATACGACTGCGGACAGAACTGGATGGATAACCGGAATGGCGGACACCCCTACTATCCTTACAAATATCTTATCGAAAACGGGAAACTAGACCGTATGCGTGTATTAAGAGAATCTCTGCTCGCTGTCAACCGAAATATGAACAAGAATTTATGCGGCTGGTTTGCAGGCATGTTTACCGCACTTACCCCCAGCATAGAAGAACAACTCGCATTACAACCGGAAATATTAGCCGTCCTGTCCGCCCCTCACAGCCGCCCTGTCAATATCATGCTCGGACTGCTGAAGGGCTTATGCAATCATCCGCAATTCCGGATCGAAGAGTTTCTGAATCAGACTTTCGTTCTTTTCGCTTCAGATGTGAAGGCAGTCCATCAAAATACATTAGCCGTACTTAACAAGCTGGCAAAAGAAAGAAAAGAATTTCGTGACGCCATCTGTTGTGTTGCCGCACAAGGATTAATGAGCCGGGAAGAATCCACTCAAAGCAAGATAGTCAAACTGATCCTGACGTATGGAGAGACGGAATCTGCCACATTAAGAGAAGCACTCGCCGTATATACGGAAACGATGTTGGCAAACACTAAAAAAGAGCTGAAGGCTTATCTGGAGAATAATGAGTCTGGCCATACTTCTGCCCATAATGAAGCAGCTCCCACCCACTCCGAGCAGCCAGACAACAATTCCGCCTCTTTCGTGTATGAACCGATACTCCCCATCATCCGTGAGGACAACCGGATACAGGAAATTGCTTCCCCCGAAGACCTGCTATTTCTTGCCAGCCAAGTGCTGGATGGGAACGAGATCTATCACTTCGACCTGTTACTCGGTGCCTTAGTGCAATGGGACCGTCAACAGGACACAAAACAAATCTCACAATGGACACCCATCCTTCAACGCGCTTACAAACTACTGATGAGCGGAGGAAGTTCACGAAACGGCCTATTAGACCAACTGATGGCAACTTTCCTCCTTGATTATGCAAAACTACTGGTTAAACGCTTCCCTAAAGAAGCAAAAGAGCTAAGTGACTTGCATCAGAAAATGGTACAGAAAGACGAACTGCAGAAAGGTAAATGGAACTATCGTAATCTGCAGAAACTCACCATCCGTCAGAAAACGAACCAAAAAGAGAAATTCCCTGTTCACAAGCAGCTATTATGCCGGACATTAGATCTTTTAGAAAGCAAGGAGAAACCTTTACCCCTATTGTCCACTCCTACCCATACTCCTATGTTTATCGCTCCGGCACCCCTGGTAGAAAGGTTAAAACAATATCAGCAAGCAAACACTGAGCCAGACGATATGGATATGCAAACGGCACTCTCGCGAATGGCACTGGATGATTCATCACAAGAGCTCCCTATCCTCCTTCAAGACTTAAAGGGGGAATACCAACGTTTACTTTCTTTCTTGTTGGGAGCAGAAGATGTACTCCCCCAAGCACCCTTCACCCATCCTTCCTGGTGGATGACAGCAGGACTAATCAAGTCGCCGGAAACAATCTACTCCGAATTCAAAGATTTCTCATACAATAAAGGTCCACGCGAGTTCCTGACTGGAAACTTTACGTGGAGAACTTATCTGCGTACTCACTCATATACCGATTACAACAAGAAAGTAGTAGAATGGACCTCCGCAACTCTTACTTTCGATATTCCGGAAAGCAAAAACTCTCATGTCGTCAATAAAGATGAATATAATGAGAGAATCAGTTACCATTCATACGATTCGCATCCGTTAGTGGTCGAAATGTATCCGCTGATAGAGCGCTTCGACGATATACAAAATGACTTGCCACGTTTAGCATGGTTAACTCCCAATATTCCGGAACCATTATTAGTATGGTGTATCCGCAGTGCCATATATGATCCGATGTTAAATGAGGTTAGGGAAATAGGCATCACCAAAGCTACTATCGAAGCACTTCATCAGTTAAGACATACTTGGCAGGAGGCGTCTTATATTCTAGAAGCCAGTTGTATGTTGGTAGCAGATAAGACTTCCCGTTCTTATGCCGCCGAAATCTGGATAGACCGTGTCGGCAAAGGATGCATAGACAGTAAGCGCATAGGTAAAATCTTAGGTTCACATCAACATACCGGCTGGGGACCGCTGAAAAGACTCACCGACCTGATACAGCAACAAATGATGAATGTCAGTCCCCTGCACAACCGGGAATTGGAGAATCTAATCGTAGCAATGCTGGCCGGACTTCCGGAGAAGCCGATCAAAGATTTAAAGAAGTTGTTGGAGATCTATGCGGAACTGTTATCAATCAACCACAGCAAAGCCAAAGACGAACAGGTTTTGCACCTGTTGGATATTTGGAAAGGGGTCGCTAATCTGAAGAAAGCAGTGGCTAATATCCAACATTAAGAAGATTGTTGCAACTACTTAATCTCTTACTTTGTGCCACCGTATTGGCATGGCTGTGCCATCGAAGTGGCAAAGTTGTGCCAACGTAGAGGCATAACTGTGCCAATATAGTGGCACGACCTGACCACTTAAACAATCAGGATTTAAAGGTAGCTTATTGGAGCAAAAGCCAAAAAGAAGTATCTTTGGCACACTAAATACAAAAGGTTGAATGATTATTCTAAAATATAGTTTAGCTATCTTCTGTTTGCTGCTGACAGGATGCTCCTTCTTTTCCAGCCAAAAGGAAAAGGAGAACCCCGCCCTGACGGAATATGAATATACGACGGACGATATGCAATCCGGCGAAGAAAGTGCCACCGTCTTACCGCCACCGCCAAAGCGAAGCGCAATGGCTCTCTACATGGATTCACTGGGACTCGTCAACGTAACCGATCTGGATAGCAGCCTCGTTGTTAAGTTAATGTATACGCAAGCTGATAATTTCACTGGCGAAGTGCTTTACGACAACTTAACGGAAGCCTATTTGCATCCGGATGCGGCATACGCTCTTATAGAAGCACAAAAAGCCTTGAAAGAGCTTCACCCGTCTTATAGTCTTATCATTTACGATGCAGCCCGCCCCATGTCGGTACAAAAGAAGATGTGGAACGTAGTGAAAGGAACATCCAAATACAAATATGTCTCTAACCCAAACCGTGGAGGCGGACTACACAACTACGGACTGGCAGTAGACATCAGTATTCAAGACTCTTTAGGGCAGCCTTTACCTATGGGAACCCAAGTAGACCATTTAGGTGTGGAAGCACACATCACAAACGAAAACGAACTGGTACATAACGGAAAAATGAGTGAAACAGAACGTCAGAACCGGATACTGCTGCGAAAAGTAATGAAAGAAGCCGGGTTTCGTGCATTACCCAGCGAGTGGTGGCATTTCAATTTTTGCAGCCGGGATGTAGCCAGACAGAAATATAAGTTAATACCATAAATCGGCGCTCAGCAAGATCATAACCGGTGCTCAACGATTCATTGTAATATCCTATAACACAAGAACGCCATGATACAAATCTCCCCCGAAACTCAACTTTTTATCCGCGAACATTCATCGGACGATGTACGTACACTAGCTTTACAAGCTAAAAAGTATCCGGATATAAATATGCCGACTGCCATCACCCAAATTGCAGGAAGACAGGTTGCCGCCGAAAAGATTCCTTCATGGCGAGAAATAGAAGAGATATGGTATCCGAAACATCTGTCGCTAGAGCAATGCTCTTCTGAAATCACTGCCCGCTACAAAGCCCGTCTTTTTCAGGGAGATTCGCTGACCGACCTCACCGGAGGCTTCGGCATAGACTGTTCTTTTCTTGCCACCGGATTCAAGTCCGCCACTTATGTAGAACGCCAGGAAGAGCTTTGTGAAATAGCGGCACACAACTTTCCCATCCTGAATCTAAACCATATAAACGTAAGAAATGAGGATGGAGTAGCCTATCTGCAAACAATGTCCCCCGTAGATTGTATCTTCCTCGACCCTGCCCGCCGCAATGAACACGGCGGAAAAACGGTCGCCATCTCCGACTGCGAACCGAACGTAGCCGAACTCGAAGCTCTTCTGCTTAGCAAAGCCAACCGGGTAATGATAAAACTCTCTCCCATGCTCGATCTTTCATTGGCACTAAAAGAGCTGAAGCATACGCAGGAAATTCATATCCTATCCGTCAATAACGAATGTAAGGAACTACTCATTCTACTCAGACAAACATCACCGGCGGAAATCGCCATTCATTGTGTAAACCTCCTCACGAAAGGGACTCAAGAAGAACAACACCTCGTATTCACCCGCGAACAGGAGCAGCGTAGCCAATGTACTTATACCGATTCTTTAGGAAATTACCTTTACGAGCCGAATGCATCTCTTCTGAAAGCCGGTGCCTTCCGCAGCATTGCCGCAGCCTACCCCGTCCGGAAACTGCACCCCAACAGTCATCTTTATACCTCCGATTCTTTCATTGAAAACTTCCCCGGAAGAATCTTCCGCATTGTCAACCAGTGCAGTTTCAATAAAAAAGAAGTAAAGGAGAATCTGGCAGATCTGAAAAAAGCAAATGTGACTGTCCGCAACTTTCCCGCCACAGTGGCCGAACTTCGCAAACGGCTCCATCTGACAGAAGGAGGAGATACTTACTTATTTGCCAGCACATTAAATAATGGGCAAAAAGTCATCATCCGCTGCGAGAAAGTCTGAACTATTTGCTATTTTTGCAAAAAGAAACACAATCTAAACTAATCCCGATGAATCAAACACCCGTAAAAGCGATTCTATTATTAATCGTATTCACGCTGTCCTGTCATACTCGGCTTTTCTCACAGAGAGATTTTGAGCGACATGAGTTCTCGTTTCATGCCGGCTACGGTGTGATGTTTCATAATCCTCCCACACTAACGCTAAGTACTCACAGCTACCAACGTACACTTGCACAAGGCGTAAGCTGGGATGGACAATACCACTTCCGTCCTCTCAAACGCTTTGTCTTCGGAGGAATCTACACCGGATTTTCTTCCAAAGGAAGCCATCTTGAAGGAAAAGACCATTTATGGATTCATTTCATCGGTACGCAAATCGGAATGTGTAATGCCAATACCAAACATTGGCAAATCCGGGTGACGACCGGCCCCGGCGGAGTCATTCTACGGAACAACAGCGAGGTATTCGGCAACACACGAAAAGTGAGAGCCTTCACTATCGGTCTCCTCACTAATGCAAATCTTACCTATAAGCTGAATCCCAACTTGGGAGTCAGTTTAGGAGTACAATATATGTATAGCGAACTACTTAGAATGAGGACTTACTATCACGAAGAAAAGGTTACTGTAAAACTCAATTCAAATGATGATGTCAACCTCACGCGACTAAACATCACTACGGGATTATCCTATTATTTCTAACATCCACTAAAAAAAGCACTATGAAGAAATATATACTCATTCTCTTTTCCATCATCAGTTTTTGGAGCTGTAAAGAAACGGAAAACGAATCGATCGACATCACCGTTTTGCCTTCTGCCACCACTACAGGAGCCAACACATTCGGTTGCCTGATGGACGGCTGGATTTATGTGGGAGGGAGATACCTGAATTGGGGACACTCGTATGTATGGACGTATGATTCATTCTACTATTACACAGAAGAAGATAAACTCTCCGTTAATGTTTCCGTAAAACCCGGTATCAATCTTTCTTTCACTATTTTATCGCCCCAAGAAGGCAAAGAATCAACGATTACCGATATAGAGTTCGGAAGAGAAGAGCTGGAAGACGGAACAGCTTTCATAAGCCGTTTCGACACAGAAATGAAAATCATCAGTGTCACATTCGGTAACGGCAAACGGCTGACTAACGGACGTTTTGATATTCATTATACAGAACACGACAGTAGCAAATATCCCCAATAAATGCAACCCAAACACTATAGTGTAAAAATGTTCGACAAAAAACAACTTCCATATAGTAGACGGTTCTGGGTGTAACGGATATTATGAACAAAAACTAATTGCCGAATGAATGGGTACGATGAATGAATTGAAAAAACTATTCAGGTTTACTTTCTTCTCCGGCTTTATTAGAAGGATTATTGCTTTTCTGGTACTCCTTGGGAGTGGTCGATTCATTTCCATCCCGAACTGCCATATAGTGCGGTGACATGATTTCAATGCCGGCCTCATTAAATTTATCCTGAATATTCTGATGCAAATCCGAATAAATCTGTGCCATCTTATCTGCCTGTTTGATATAAGCATTAATTTGATAGACCGGATACCAGTCGCTCAACGAAGTTTCCAACACAAACGGACGCGGATCATCCACCACACCGGGAGTGTTCAACGCAGCATCAATCAGTATCTGATTAACCTGCCGCCAGGGAATATCATAACCGATAGATACTTCCGAGTGAATAATCAATCCATATTCACGGGCTGAAGTACTGTAGTTTACTGTATGAGACGACATGATAAATGAATTGGGAACAGTCACAACCTCATTTTTAGGAGTCCGGATACGGGTGACAAGAGGAGTTTTTTCGATGATATCACCTGTGGTATCATTCAATTTGATCCGGTCGCCCATCTTGAACGGACGCATATAAGTAATCACCAGTCCAGCAATAATATTACCGATAACCGTACTTGATCCGAGCGAGACGATCAATCCGACAAATACCGAAATACCTTGGAACACACCGGAATCGGAGCCCGGGAGATAAGGATAAATCATCGCAATCATAAATGCATAAAGCAGGAAACGGGCGATATGGAAAGTCGGCATCGCCCAGTCCGGGTAGAAGCCGTTGATTTTGAGTCGTCCTGCTTCCACTTCACGTGCCAGATACAAGACGAGACGTACCAGATACCTCACAGCATACCAAATAACGATAATGGTAAACAACTTAGGAATATAGTCAATGATACCCACAAAGATAGCGCGAATCGGATTCCATATATATCCTAACAGTTGATATGCCAGTCCTTCTGTCTGTGGGAAGATGATGAAAATCAACGGTACGGTAAACAGTAGCTGCAACCCCATCAGTATATACCGCCCGATACTGGACAGGAATACTAACAGGTTTGCCTGTTTCTGCGCATCCAGCAATTCATATCCCTGGATGGATACCGGTTTTATCTTCGTGTCTTTCAGACGCAAAATACGCGCTTTCAGTTTACGGAACAACCAGTTGGTCAAGCGGAACAGAAAATACTGTCCTACAATTACCAACACAAAATAGAGCACACGCTTTGCCATTCGCCAAAGTCCGTGCTCCGCTTTCATCTCATGCAGTTTGGCGACAACGTTCTGCTGTCTTTCTTTAGCCAGCGAATCACGAGAGACTCCTTCCCACAAGGCGTCCTGATCGGTAAGAGAAAGCAGTACTTTGCTGCCGTACATCAAATCGGAAACAATGTCCGAATGGTCAATAGCAACAGAATCGGGTTTCAGATTAAAACGTCTTCCTATTTCTTCGATCGCTGCACCGGTCATCTGTGCACGTTGCTGGGGAGTATATCCGCCACGTTTGGTGAAAAGGTAAAATAAGGTATCACCGTCCGCCACTACCGGCATGCCCTTAGTGAACTGCCGCAGGGAGTCGATACGCTGTCGCTGCTGTGCATATTTTACGGAGTCGGCGGTAGCCATCTGGAGCTTCATCTGCTCCATTTCCATCCGCATATTCGCCTCGTTGAGCCGGGCTTCTTCCAATGATTTCCGCATATTCACCAGATGGATAGAATCCGAATCCCGCTTCAAAGGAACATGTCCGCCCGTTATTGTATCTCCGGCAAATATCTTCTTAACCGCCTGTTCCAACTGTGCTTGCGCCCCGATTGCCAGGAAAGAAAAGAACAACACCAGTAACGACCGTTTTATTTTATTTATTTCCATACCTTATATTCCTTGATTATAATTAAGGTTAATCTAACATTTCATTAAAAACAGAGCAAACATACGGATTGTTTTTGACATTACCATTTCCAAATTGATTATCTTTGCCACTAAAAGAGAAAAAAGCATGAATATATTATTACTTATCGGGGGATTAATCCTCATTCTTCTAGGAGCTAACGGATTAACAGACGGTGCCGCCTCGGTAGCCAAGCGTTTTCGCATCCCTCCCATCGTGATCGGACTTACCATCGTTGCATTCGGCACTTCTGCCCCGGAACTGACGGTCAGTATATCTTCTGCCCTCAAAGGAAGCGCGGATATTGCCATAGGTAATGTGGTGGGAAGTAACATTTTCAATACGTTGATGATTGTGGGCTGCACGGCCTTATTCGCCCCGATTGTCATCACCCGCAATACACTTAGAAAAGAGATACCGCTCTGCATACTTTCTTCTATTGTCTTGCTGATTTGTGCCAATGATGTATTTCTGGATAAAGCTCCGGAGAATATCCTGAACAGAGTAGACGGCTTATTATTACTTTGTTTCTTTGTCATCTTCATGGGTTACACCTTTGCCATCGCCTCCAAGCCGGGCACAACGGAACAGGCGGGACAGATAGCACCTCCGACCATAGAAGAGGAGACAGAAATCAAATCACTCCCCTGGTGGAAATCCATTCTTTATATCATCGGAGGCTTGGCTGCCCTTATTTTTGGAGGTCAGTTGTTTGTTGACGGCGCTACGGGCATCGCCCGCAACCTGGGTGTCAGCGAATCGATTATCGGACTGACACTGGTTGCAGGAGGTACTTCCCTTCCTGAACTGGCTACGTCTATCGTTGCCGCATTAAAGAAGAATCCGGAAATTGCCATTGGGAATGTAATCGGTAGTAACCTCTTCAATATATTCTTTGTACTGGGATGTAGCGCCAGCATCACCCCTCTCCATCTTAGCGGAATTACCAACTTCGACCTGTTTACGCTAGTAGGTTCCGGTATCCTGCTCTGGTTATTCGGGCTGTTCTTTGCCAAAAGGACTATCACGAGAATCGAAGGAGGGATTATGATACTTTGTTATGTGGCGTACACGGTGGTACTGATTTATAACACTTAATTATTATAACAAAATACCTGATATTCAGCTTCATTCCAAGTATTTTTTCCCTCTTTAGACATAGAAACTGGTACGATACGAATATTTAATGATTTCTTTCCCTTAGTATACTTGGCTGGAATTTCAAAGTCATCTTCCAGCCAGCGTTTATAAGGGTTACTATCAGCTACATACCATAAACGTTCTGTAACCTCTTCACCATCAACAAAAACACGGGCTGCTTGTCGAACATCGTTTTGGTCGCTCAACCTACGCAAACGCACTCCTTCATTTTGAGAAGATATATTCACTCTAAAACTACTAAAACTTTCAAACCGGACGGTTTCTCCTACATATAAAATACGATCCTCATTTCCCTCAAAGAAACTTTCCAATTTTGTTCTGCGTACATTACCCATAGCTTTATAAGAGTGCCGTTTAATAGAACGAGAAGAGTTTAAATCCAAACTATCAGTTTTCACCAGTACATTTTTATCTTGACCATAATAGAATATAGTACCCGAGTGTTCCAAATACTGATTGTTATATTCGCCCGACTCTATTCCAAACTTCAGTTCTGAATAGAAAGGATAACTATCGCCTATACAAAAACGAGTCATAGACCATGGGTTATCCGAAAGACCGTCATACCCTCCCATTGGATGCACTTCAGGCGGGGTCGGGAATCCCCAACCATAACAAACATAACTTTCAGAACCGTCACTCTCAACTTGTGGTGTTCGTTTGCCGTCAATATATACACGAACATCCCCCTCGCAAGAAATGATATGTGAACGTTCGGCATGACATGTAACATGAGCAGCAACCATCTTTCCTCTTCCTTGAATAGCAGCTATCGGACTATCTATTCCTGCCACATGTTTTCGGGTATAATATGGTGTATTACGAAAGTATCCGGTATTAGATGTGGGATAAACCGACCTGGAAACAGCTATTTCTGAGAATCCCAAAGAAACAGGAACGCCACTACGATTTTCAATTATTATCTTCGCATGCTTCCAATATGGCATTGGAAAATAATTATAAAACCAACCGTCTGTGTTATATCCTGACAGCAAATAGTTGGTATCGTGAAAGCCCAAAGAGTTGCCTCCCAAACACGCTAAAGGACATGAAATATCGGGTTGCTGATGAGCATCCCAAAACATATGAATCCATACATCCTGCAAGTGCTGCTCATTAATCTCCGGAAAATAAAATTTTAAAGAACCAATAGCTCCCTCTCCTTTTTCATCCAATAAAGTAATGGATTCGCCAGCATTAATCTTTTGTTCCGACTTACGATGATATGCCAATTGATCTTTGCACAAAAGATTACTTCCTTGTTTCTTCCATAATTGTATCAAAGTATCATAATTCTCCTTCCCGGTAAAGGTCTTGATACCATTGTCCGCATAAGTGTGGTATACAACATGTCCCCAACCTCCTTCACCTTTGGTTCTTTCATAACCTTCCAGTTTCACATCGGTGGTTACACGGCAGCCCTTGTTAAACGGCATTGGAACAAAACTCCGTGCAACACGTATGGGCCCTCTTCCGTTATCAAACGGACCAATATAACTTTCAGCCAAAGGTTTTATAAAAGGCTCTTTCTCTCCGAATTCAGATAAATGTAAACTAAAACGAGGCGTTTCTTCTCCATCAAAATAAAAACGGAAGAGCGGATCACTTGAACTCATATAGCGATGTTGTACAAGATTATAAATACATCCCGGACCATCAACATCAAATATTACCCATTCTCCACGTTGATCCTGGTAAAGACTCCAGTCCCAGTCGGCATTCTTTCCTCTTTTATCAATACTACCTTCATAATGGACAGAGATTCCACGATCTAACAGGGGCAAAGATGCAATATCAACCATTCGAGATATACCATAAGATATACTATCAGTCTGCCAACCCGACTGTGCTACAGAGACTATCGAGCCAATTGCCGACAATGACACAACCCCGAAAACAACAAAACAAACTAAAAAAATACTTCTTTTCATAAGGTGATAAATATAAAATAAAACATGAATCTATCTATAAAATTTAATTCATAAAAGTACGGCAACTTATATAAGCATACAACCACTTTATTATCAAATCAATATACTATTTTAACCTTCAAGCCATCTGTTATCATATTTATTTTCCGGCTTAATCTTTTTTGTATATATATAATAAGGTAATATACTCTTGCCTTAAATAAATAGTAAGAAAAGTATCAGTATATGATAACAAAGCACTTTTTTACATATTTTTTTTGTGCTTACTTTGCAACGTCCATCTTATATGTTATACCTAATTTATTATGAAAATGAAGAAAGTCATTTTGTTTATCACCTTATTCTCCATGATATCATTATTCAGTTACAGTAAAGATCCTGTAAAACAATGGGGACAACTACAAGTAAAAGGTAATCAATTATGCAGCCAAACCGGAGACTCTATTGTATTAAGAGGGGTTAGTTATGGCTGGCACAACCTATGGCCCAGATTTTACAATAAGCAATCTGTGAAATGGTTGAAAAAAGATTGGAAATGTACCGTTTTACGCGCCGCCATGGGAACAGTTATTGAAGACAACTACATTGAAAATCCGGAATTTGCATTAAAATGCATGAATAAAGTGATTAAAGCGGCAATTAAAAACGACCTCTATATAATAATCGACTGGCATACTTATTATCCACAAAAAAAAGAAGCAAAAGCATTTTTCTCAATGATGGCACAGAAATACGGAAAATATCCTCATATTATTTATGAAATATACAACGAACCTATGGAAGACAGTTGGGAAAGTGTGAAAGAATATGCAACTGATATTATCTCTGAAATACGTAAATATGATCCTGATAATATCATTCTTGTAGGCAGCCCACACTGGGACCAAGACTTACACCTGGTAGCAGAAAGTCCTTTAGAAGGATTCAATAATATAATGTATCCCCTCCATTTCTATGCCGCCACTCATAAACAAGAGTTACGGGATAGAGCTGAAGCAGCATGGGAAAAAGGAATTCCCATTTTTGTGTCTGAATGTGCAGGCATGGAATGTACTGGCGATGGCCCATTAGATATACCAGAATGGACTCGTTGGGTAGAATGGCTGGAAAGCAAAAAGATCAGCTGGGTTAACTGGTCCATTTCAGACAAGAACGAAACTTGCTCCATGATTCTTCCGCGAGCAAACAAAAACGGAGGATGGGACGAGTCTTTAATAAAACCTGCAGGACGTCAAAGCCGTAAGTTTATCCGACAATACAACTCACATATTTATAAAAATAAAGAATGATAAAATAATATCAGTTTTAGGCAAATAACGTCAATAATTTACATTCCTTATTTACTAGCTTTGCATCAATAATAAATGTACGAGATTTTATACTAAAGTTAATTTTAAATTTGATAAAAATGAAAAAGAATCTCTTTTCTTTTCCCCGCTCAAAAGTGCGGATGCTAAAAGGATCAAAAGGAGTCTGGCTCTTTTTGATTATGTTCTGGATGATAAATACAGCTGCATCAGCAGCAGGTATTGAAATTAAAGGTACTGTAACAGACAGTAAAGGTGAACCTCTTCCCGGAGTTAATATTGTTGAGTTAGGAGTTAAAAAAAACAATGGTACCATCAGTGATTTAAATGGTAAATATACTATAACAGTAGAAAGCCAAAAATCTGTTCTTCAGTATACTTTTATCGGTTATAAAACAACAGAAGTCACTGTAGGAAACCGTAAAACAATCAATGTTTCACTCAAAGATGATACTCAATCTTTGGATGAAGTAGTAGTTATCGGCTATGGTACAATGAGGAAAAAAGATTTATCCGGAGCCGTTGCTTCTATTAAAAGTGATGACTTGATGCTTGGTAACCCGACCAGCATTTCCCAAGCCCTACAAGGTAAATTAGCTGGTGTACAAGTAAACCAGAGTGATGGTGCTCCCGGTTCAGGTGTAAGTATCACCATACGTGGTGCTAACTCATTCTCTACAAATTCACAACCACTTTACATTGTCGACGGTATTCCGTTTGAGGTAGGAGATACTCCAAGCAGTAAAGCCAACGAGGGCAACAACTCCACCACTAATCCTCTGTCATTGATCAACCCTAATGACATCGAATCAATCGACATTTTAAAGGATGCTTCTGCAACAGCCATTTACGGTTCTCGCGGAGCGAATGGTGTCGTATTGATTACCACTAAAAGAGGTCGTGCCGGAGACGCTAAAGTTGAGTTCTCGGCCAATTTCGGACTTTCCAAAATAGCCAAAATGGTTAAAATGCTGGATGCTTACACCTATGCTAATTATGTAAATGAGGGTGTAATCAATGGAGCTGCTTATGACAATCTTCCTTATTCATACCTTCCTTATCGTGGTAAATGGAACTACCGTCGCGACGAGAACGATAAAATCGTTCCCAATTCCGGTAAATACTATGCTTCACCGGAAGATTATCTCAATCCGGGTTATCGCGAAGACGAATACGGCAATAAAGAATGGGTAGAAGGCACCAACTGGATGGACGAGATCTTACAAGATGCATTAACACAGGAATACAATCTTAGTGTATCAGGAGGAAATGAAAAGAGCAACTATGCATTTTCAGGCAACTATACAGACCAGACAGGTATTATCAAGAATTCTGGTTATGAACGTTTTGCTGTTCGTGCCAACATCGGAAGCCATGTGAAACCTTGGTTAAATACGGGACTAAATATCAACTTCACCCGTTCGTTAACTAAGTTTGCCAAGTCAAATTCTTATGATTATAGTATCATCCGTTCTGCCATGCTTTATTTACCGACATTATATGTAGGAGACAAGACAGAAGATGATTCTTATGCATGGTTGTCAGCCAATCCACGTACATACGTTAATACAGCTAAAGATGAGCTGAAGTCAATCAATGTATTTACTTCTGCGTTTGCCGAGATTAAAATCCTCGACTGTTTGAAATTCCGTCAGAATCTAGGTATCAGTTATTCAGTAAACGATCGCGCAAGTTACTACAATCGTGAAACAGGAGAAGGTAAAGCATCCAACGGACGTGCTGGTAAAAGTGATAATTTCTGGCAAAACTTAACAGCAGAATCATTGATTACTTTCGATAAGACACTTAATAAGTTACATCATCTCAATGTAGTAGCCGGTTTCACTTACGAAAAATCGGACTGGGGTGGAAAAACAATGAATGCATCCAACTTCCCGACTGACATCACACAAGACTTCGATATGAGTCAGGCATTAAATATTGAAACACCGGCCAGCTATCGAGGACAAGCAGTTCTAGTCTCTTTATTAGGACGTGCCAACTACACATTCAAGGATCGTTATATTTTCACAGCATCATTCCGTCGTGACGGTTCAAGTCGTTTCGCTCCGGGAAATAAATTCGCGAACTTCGCTTCAGGAGCAGTAGCATGGACCATATCGGAAGAAGAATTCATCAAAAACCTGAATATATTCAGTAACTTAAAGTTGCGACTCAGCTACGGTCAAACCGGTAATCAAGCTATCAGCAGTTATCAGACTATCGCTTCACTTGCACCATCCAATTACCCTCTGGACGGAACATTAAGCAGCGGATTTGCAGGACAAACTTACAAAGGTCCTTTGAATGATAAACTCAAATGGGAAACAACCGATCAATATAATGTCGGACTCGACATGGGATTCTGGAATAACAGAATTAGTTTATCCGCTAACTATTATTACAAGAAAACCAATGACCTGCTACAAAATGTATCTATACCGAACAGTACTGGTTATACTACAATGTGGACGAATTTCGGCCATGTAAAAAACAAAGGACTTGAACTAACTGGTAAAATCATTGCATTAGATAAAAAAGACTGGAGCCTAGACTTCGACGGCAACATCTCTTTTAATAAAAATGAAATCGGAGGTTTAACAGCTGACCAATATGCTAACCAATTATGGTATAGTGCCAAAGAAGTATTTCTGCAAAGAAACGGACTACCTATCGGAACAATCTTCGGCTATATAGAAGACGGCTTCTATGATAATATAGCAGAAGTCCGTGCAGATCCAATATATGCTAAAGCATCTGATGATGAGGCTCGCAGAATGATCGGTGAAATCAAATATCTGGACAAAAACAATGACGGAAAAATAACGTCAGAAGACCGCGCCATCATCGGTGATACCAATCCTGATTTTATTTATGGTTTGAACGCCAATTTGCGATGGAAAAATCTGACTTTGGGATTGTTCTTCCAAGGAACTCATGGAAATGATATTTTTAACGGAAACTTGACTAATATCGGAATGAGCAGTATTGCAAACATCACTCAAGATGCTTATGATTCACGCTGGACACCAGAGAATGCAGCTAACGCCAGATGGCCTCGCGTCACTACTGCAATGACTCGTGACATGAAACTCTCCGATCGTTATGTAGAAGATGGTTCTTACTTCAGACTAAAAACAATCAACTTAAACTACAATTTCGGTTCAGTCATAAAAGGTATTAGCAATTTGTCTGTTTTCGGTACAGTAACAAACGTATTCACGATTACAGGTTATAGTTGGTTTGATCCGGATGTAAACGCCTTTGGTTCTGACGCTTCTAGAAGAGGAGTTGATATTTTCTCATACCCGAGTAGCAGAACATATTCAATAGGTTTTAAATTAACTTTATAATCTCAAGAAATGATGAAAAAGAAAAATATATTCATATATCTGATGGCATCCAGTCTCCTATTATCCGGAGCAGTAATGACATCATGCGAAAGTATGATCGAAGAAAAGCCTTTCGACTTCATTGTCCCTGAAGATGTTGAGGATTCTGATAATGGTGCCGACATGTGGGTAACAGGAGTATATAATACAATACACGAAGCCATGTTCAGATACGGTAGTTTCCCACGACCGCTGGACTATGACTGTGACTATATTTCCGGTGCAGTATGGCAGTTCAGCCAGTTTGGAAGTGGTAACTTCCAGGGAGGTGACGGACAGGCCGATGTACTTTGGACCGGAATGTACTCGTTGATTAACCGGGCAAATATAGCGGTCTCTGAAATCAATAAGATGCAGAATGTATCGGAAGAATTTAAAAAGAATGCATTAGGAGAATGTTATTTTCTTAAAGCATGGGCATATTTCTACTTGGTACGTGCTTATGGAGCTATCCCTATTTATTCGGTCAGTGTAAACGAATCCGGACAATATACTAACAATCCGCGTATTCCGATTGCACAAGTCTACACGGAAACAATCATACCTTTGCTTAAGGATGCTAAAGATATGATTTATAAAAACACAGATAATGGCTTTAAACCCGGAAGAGTCTGTGCTGCAACTGCAGCAGGTTTGTTAGCCAAAGTATATGCAACTATCGGTTCTGCTTCCATGTCTACCGGAGAACAAATAACAGTAAAAACCGGTGCACCGTTTGTTATGCAGAATGTAAATGGTACTATGACCAAAGTGTATACAGAACCTGTTCCGACAACATTCTCCAAGGATCAAGTTGCCGGTTACGAAAGCTTTTCTTCTCAAGAATATTACAGACTGGCCTACGAAGTTGCGGGAGATGTAATCGGAGGAGAATATGGGACACACAAACTTGAGGACTATGATTTGATTTGGTCTCCTTCCGGCAAAACTTGTAGTGAACACTTATTCGGTTTACAAACTAAATCCGGTGATGAATTATACGGTACACTATTCAGCTCGCACTACTGTGGCAGACTCAATGCAGCAGGAAACATAGACAATAGTTTAACGGTAGGATGTAGAAAACACTGGTATCTATTGTTTGAAGAAAAAGACTACCGCGTGGACAAAGGAGTGTTGCATTGTTGGATACGTCAGAACTCCGATACAAGTTGGGGTGGTGGTTCATACTATCCGAACTTCGGGAAATGGCAACGTATGGTTGAAGCCAAAGAGCCTCCGTTCGATAATCCTAAAGTAACCTCCGGATGGAGATGTGATGAAGCAGGTTCAGAACAGTTCTTTGCTTTCACCACTAAATATTCACAACAAATAGCCGATCAGACTCAACCTCGTACAGATGCCAATTACCCATTTTTACGTTATGCTGATGTTGTTCTAATTTTTGCAGAAGCAGCTAATGAATTAAATGGTCCGACAAAAGAATCGGTAGACGCTTTAAATGATGTCCGCACCCGTAGTAACGCAACAGGTAAAGAACTGGCAAACTTTACAGATAAAACCAGCCTGCGTTCTGCAATCCTTGAAGAACGTGCAATGGAATTAGCCTTGGAAGGCGATCGTCGTTGGGATTTAATACGTTGGGGAATTTATTTGCAGGCAATGAATGCTCTAGGCGGAATGGATGAAGCTAACAACGTAAAACAACGTTCCA
>UMDV01009293.1_pt1 | contig 19034 bp, 10 predicted proteins | sample 1964571 | NCBI WGS metagenome assembly UMDV01 (sample SAMEA4836002, study PRJEB28245) | human gut metagenome | biome: gut microbiome; material: fecal sample | place: Denmark | collected 2008 | reverse complement strand
CTTTGGCTTCTTTTCCCTGATTACGGTCTTCTTTTTCCTGAAGGCACTGCATGATCAGGCGGACTGGTATGTATTTTCCCTGTTCCTGTTATTGACACAGGGATTTTACTTTAATAGTATGAATTCGGTACGTTACTATTTCGCACTGGCACTGGTCATGTATGCGCAGAAATATGTGCTGCGGGGAGAATATGGGAAGTTTCTTCTCTGGGTGCTGCTGGGCTGTACGATCCACAAATCGGTACTGCTGGTCATCCCGGCATATATTCTGATAGATCTCTTGTCCCGGATCCGGCTGAAAAAGTGGCACTATGCGGTTGGCGTATTACTGATCTTATCTCTGATCTTCGGACAGGATGTGTACCGGAATATTATCTTCCGGTTCTATCCCTATTACAAGGATTCCATGTTCGACAACGGACAGTTATCCTATGTCAACATCGCCAAATGCCTGGCAGTGCTGATACTGTGCCTGATCTATTGGAAGGACAGCGTTCAGGAAAATCGCAGAAACCGTTATTACTTCTACCTGAATCTGGCGGGACTGGTGCTCTATTCCTGCGGCTCCTTTATCCCGGAAGTATCCCGAGTGGCATATTACCTGATCCAAAGCCAGATTTTCCTGATTCCGGGTGTGCTGAAGGATGCCAAAAAGGGATGGTTCCGAACCCTGTGTATTATTGGCGTTGTTGCAGCATATCTATTGTATTTCGTAATGCTGTTGCGGGGAATGTATGATGTGGAGATACGGCTGCTTCCGTATCTAAACTGGATCTTTAATTAAAAGAGGATTTAATTTATGAAAGTGCTGTGGGTCTGCAATATCATGCTTCCGGTCATAGCCGAAGCATTGCATAAAGAAGCTTCGAATAAAGAGGGCTGGCTGTCCGGTCTGTTGGAGCAGGTAGCCGCGGAGAATTCCAGTGACCTGGAGCTGGCTGTGGCATTCCCGGTGCCGGCAGATACGGAGGTGCCCCGGAGACTGCAGATAGCAATGCCACGGGAAAAAGAAGACCGGGAGCATTTACAGACAAATACAGATGCTGAAACATATAATATCACATGTTACGGATTCCACGAAGACACCGTACACCCCGACAGATATCAGCCGTTGCTGGAAGAAGAACTGCATCGGATCACGGAAGACTTTTCACCGGATGTGATCCACTGTTTCGGCACGGAATATCCACACACACTGGCAGTATGCCGGGTGTTTCCCCACAAGGAGAAGATACTGGTGGGAATTCAGGGAATCTGTACGTTGTGTGCGGAGGCATATTTTGCCGATATGCCGGAATCGGAGATCCACAAGACCACTTTCCGGGATCTGGTGAAGAAGGATACCCTGCGCAGCCAGCAGGAAAAATTTGCCCGCAGAGGTGTAATGGAGAGGGAAGCAATAGGACTTGCCGGCAATATCACCGGAAGAACCGCCTGGGACAGGACAGTGACTACCGCGTGGAATCCCAAGGCACATTATTATACGATGAATGAGACCCTGCGGGCTTCCTTTTATGAAGGACAATGGCAGCCGGAGCACTGTGAACCCTATTCCATTTTCGTCAGTCAGGCGGATTATCCTCTGAAAGGACTGCACTATCTGCTGCAGGCCTTGCCACAGATCCGTGAGAAATATCCCAGGGTACAGGTGTATGTGGCAGGAAATGATCTGACGGCATACCGGACGCCGAAGGAAAAGCTGAAAATATCGGCATATGGCCGTTACCTGCGCAGACTGATCCGGGAAGGACAGCTGGAGGACAGGGTACACTTCCTCGGAAAACTGACCGGAGAAGAAATGAAGGAAAGATTTCTGAAAAGTCATCTGTTCCTGTGTTGTTCCTCTCTGGAAAATTCACCGAATTCCCTGGGAGAGGCCATGCTTCTGGGAGTTCCCTGCATCAGCACGGAGGTAGGGGGAATCCCCAGCCTGTTTGATGGCGGAAGGGACGGTCTGTGGTGCCGGGGACATCAGCTGTCGGAAGTGGCTGAAAATGACAAATATGCGTCAGATGCTTCTGGAAGCAAAAATAACATGCGAAATTATAAAATGACAAAAAAAGAAGAATTGGAAAATATTGTAAATTCCATGGCAAATTCTATTATCGAAATGTGGAGTTCTCCGGAGAAAATGCTGGAATACTCAAAAAATGCAAGAGAACATGCAAGAAAAACCCATAATAAAGAGCAAAATTTCGCAAAACTGCAGGAAATCTATGCAAACATAGCAGGGAGGAAGGAATGAAGCTGATATTTGTCTCAAACTATTTTAATCATCATCAATTGCCCTTCTGTGATGCTCTGTATGAATTGCTGGAGGGAGATTTCTGTTTCCTGCAGACACAGCCCATGGAAGAAGAGCGGGTGAAGATGGGCTGGCAGGCCGAGGAACGTCCCTACGTGCGCTACGCTGCGAAGAATTCGTGTGCACATAAGTCTGGGGTGGAGAAAACGCCCGGCTCTGAGTCGAACAGCAACGCCGTCACAGATGCGGAAGAGTTTGAGAAACTATTGTTTACCGCGGATGTGGTGATCTTCGGCGGATGCGATGAAGAAAGCTATATTCAGGAGAGACTGACTGCCGGAAAACCGATCTTCCGTTATAATGAACGCTTATATAAGGAAGGGCAATGGAAGGCTGTTTCTCCGAGAGGCCTGTTGCAAAAATACAAGGATCACACCAGATACCGTAAGGCACCGGTGTATTTCCTGTGCGCAGGAGCTTATGTGCCCTGCGATTATCACCTGATCCATGCCTACCCCGGCAAAATGCTGCGCTTCGGCTATTTCCCGGAGACCAGGCATTACGAGGCAGGGCAGCCCTTCGATCGCAAAGAACCGGGCAGTATCCTGTGGGCGGCCCGGATGATCGACTGGAAGCATCCGGAGCTGGTGGTGAAAACAGCATCTTATTTAAAAGAACATCTGGAAGAAAATACGTTTCATATTACCATGATCGGCGGAGGGGAACTGGAGGAAGAGACGCATCGCCTGGCAGAGGAACTCGGAGTGACCGACGTGATCACCTTTCCCGGTTTTCAAGGCCCGGAAGAAGTCCGGGCGGCCATGGAAAAATCAGAAATCTATCTGGTCACCAGTGACCGCAAAGAAGGTTGGGGGGCAGTGGTGAATGAAGCCATGAACAGCGGCTGTGCTGTGGTGGCAGATCATATGATCGGAGCGGCTCCCTGGCTGATCCGTCAGGGAGAAAACGGCAGGATGTACCGGGACGGTGAGGAACAGGAATTATTTCGGACCGTGGAACGGCTTCTCAGGGATCCCGGAGAGTGCCGCAGACTGGGAGAAAACGCACAGCAGACCATTGTCGGGGAATGGAATGCCCGGACGGCTGCGGAAAGATTGATCGAACTGTGCCGGAAAATGAAGTTCTTGCCAGAAATGTCAGAAGAACAGGAAATGCCGGATGCCGGCCAGGATGTGATGCAGGACATCACAACACCTGCCCCGGTGATTCCACAATTATGGAATGACGGCCCCTGTTCTCCGGCCCCTGTAATCCCGGAGCGGTCTATGTATAGGAGAATAAACAGTGAACAGTAGTGTAACCAAGCAACCGCTGATCAGCGTGATCGTGCCGGTGTACAATATCATACCGTATCTGCCCCGCTGCGTGGAAAGCCTGCGGACACAGACTTACGAAAATCTGGAGATCCTGCTGATCGATGACGGTTCCACGGACGAGACACCGGCATTATGTGACCGGCTGGCAACAGATGATGAGAGAATCCGCGTCTTCCATAAAAAGAACGGCGGGCCTTCTTCCGCCCGGAATTTCGGATTACAGCAGGCCGGGGGAGAATATGTGGGCTTTGTGGACAGCGATGACTACGTGGATGCGGATATGTATGAGCGGCTGTACGGGGCAATCGAAAAGACCGGGATGCCCGTAGCGCAGGTCGGCAGAGATGAAATCGACAAAGACGGCAATATTTTACCGAATATCTGCGAGCCGGTGGCAACGGAACAGGTGATCCCGGCAGAAGGTTTTCTGAAGGAACTTCTGATGCACCGCGGAGACTGCTCCTTCTGTACCAAGCTTTTGCGGAAGGACCTGTTTACCATAGAACAATTTCCGGTGGGGGCACTGAATGAAGATTTTCATTTATTAGTAAAAATGCTGACCCGGGAGGAAAGTGCGGTTCCGGGGATTGCATGCATTCCCGGACAGGCGTATCATGTATTTTATCGTCCGGACAGCAATACCAGAGACAAGAACCGGTTCTCCAGAGTATTCGCCGACAATATCGACAATGCGGACATGGTGCTTGCACTGGTTTATAAAAAATATCCGGAGCTGTCGGAAATCGCATTCCGGTTCGGGATCTTCCAGCGGCTGGATTATCTGCTGCACATCCCTATCGCCCAGATGACCGGGGACAACGCATTCTACCGCAGGGTGGTGCGTGACTTGCGTCACGGCTGGTGGAGAGCCATGAAAAATCCCTGGCTTACCAAAAAGAACAAGTGTTATCATACACTGTTTGCCATTGCACCGAAGGGAATCCGGGTACTGCATAAGAAACTGAAGCACATAGAGTGATGCCCGACGTAGAGGCAGGATAGAACGGGCAACACAGCAACCATAAAATAAGGAATGAGTCACGTTATATGAAGAGAAAATTGGCATTTCTGGGAGCAATTCTCCTGGCGGCATTTATATTCACCTACGAGGGCAATACCTATCAGACGCATGCATTGGATGAAGAAGATCAGGCATGGATCGAAGAAGCACGAGGGGCTTTGCAGAATATCGTAGAAGACCGGGAGGTCATGGCACTGGTCTATCTGTGCGATGATCTGACGATCCGTGCGGAAGCGGCGGAAGACAGCACAAAAGTGGTCACCGTGCCCAGTGGACAGATGGTGGAGATCCGGGATGTGACGATGGATGAAGACTATCAGGTCTGGGAAAAAGTATCCGCCGAGGTAAAGGGCAAGGTCTACGAGGGATATATCCCCCGGGATTATCTGGCATGCTCGGATGAACGTTTTCTGGAATGGGAAGAACTGTACGGCATGAATCCCGGAGCGGCGGTTATGCTGGCAGAGGAAAATGCCACCGGTGTCTATGCGGACATCGAGCAGTTCCCGGAGAGCTACCGGCCGGCATTGCAGGCTTTGAAACAGAAACATCCCAACTGGACTTTTGTACGACAGAATACCGGACTGGATTTCCAGACCGCAGTCAACAACGAACTGCAGGGCGGAAAAAGTCTGGTCTATAAGAGTTACGGGGATTATTGCAAGGAAGGACAGCACAGCCCAAACTGGTATTTCGCTTCGGAAGATGTACTGAAATTATACATGGACCCCAGAAATTCCCTGCAGGAGAATGCTATTTTCCAGTTTGAACAGCTGACCTACAACGCAAGCTATCATACGGAAGAAGCGGTAAAGAATTTCCTCGAGGGAACCTTCATGAACAGCAGTCAGAACGCACCGGAGACCTCAATGAAATTCTACCATATTTTCTGGTCCATCGGTGCGGAGGAGAACCGGCAGGTCAGCCCGTTCCATCTGGCAGCCAGAGTACTGCAGGAGCAGGGAGAGGGGACATCCCCGCTGATCTCCGGCACCTATCCCGGTTATGAACATTATTACAATTATTTCAATGTGGGAGCTTCCGGCAGTACCAATGAAGAAGTGATCCGCAATGGATTGAATTATGCCAAAGATCATGACTGGCATGGAGCCTACTACTCGATCCTTGGAGGAGCGGAAGTAATCTCCGCAAGCTACATACGTAAGGGCCAGGATACCCTGTATTTACAGAAATTCAATGTATCCCCCACTGCCAGCAATCCGGTATATACCCATCAGTATATGCAGAACATCTCAGCACCCACCAGTGAGGCACTGAGCATGAAGAAACTGTATGAAAGTGCGGGAGCGCTGGAGAATACCTTTGTCTTCAAGATTCCGGTCTATGAAAATATGCCGGCCAGCCCCTGCCCGATGCCGACTTCCTCTACCAATGTGGTATTGCAGGTACCGTCGGGTTACGATGCTTCCACGATCTACGTGGACGGTATTGCCTATACACCACAGGTGCGGAATAACCGCCGTATCGTCAAACTGCCGAACGGAAATGCCCAGTCGGCGGTCGTGTACCGGTATAATGAGAATGGAGCGCCTATCGGCATGTATGTCTGGACCCTGGAATATCGTAACAATGCCTATGTGGCCACAGAACAGCCGGGACTTACGGATCTGCTGACCTACCATGGATTTTCCATCCGGATTACCGGAAAAGCGGGAATCCGCTTTAAGACCGGTATCAGTACGGACCTCAGAGCACAACTGCTGGGAAATGGTGTGAACGGCTATCATCTCAAGGAATACGGAACACTGGTCATGAACAATGCCAACCGGACAAGCTATCCCATGATCAAAGGCGGCGAAAAAGTCATCAGCGGACTGGCTTACGGTACGAATGCCAACGGCACCCATCAGGATAGTATTTATGAGACCGTGAGTGGCAGATACCGGTTCACTTCCGTACTGGTCGGCCTTCCGGCAAACCAGTATAAGGTGGAATATGCATTCCGCGGATACATCATCCTGAACAAGGATGGCAAGGACATTACCATTTACGGTCCGGTGCAGGCCCGCAGCATCTATGCTCTGGCACAGCAGGTACTGAATATGGGAACCTATGCACAGGGATCGGAGGCGGATACTTTCCTGCGTAAGCTCATCAGCGATGCACAGGAATGATATGCGAATATCGGGCAGGATAGTGGAAACGTACAGCACGGAATGATTCTCAGGTATCAATGTCGAGAGCATTTGGTCTCGACATCATAGAATATAGAAGATAGGACAAAAAGATGAAAAGAAAAGCAACAAGATTTCTGGCACTGGCCATGAGCGCTGTTCTGGTAACATCCCTGACGGCCTGCGGAGATGGCAGTGATGAAAATGCGAAGGATGCCGTGACTCCCGTAGAGGCACAGCCGATGCTCTCAGAGCTGGAGCTGGAGATTCTCAATCTGGAGACAAAATATAATAAAGGAGAGTTTACCCAGGAGGATTATCTGTCATTGGCCGATGCCTACAACAGAGCGGGATACATCCGCAAACAGCGGGATATGCTGGAACAGGATTACCGGCTCTATGCGGATGAGGAAGCATTTGCTGCTCTACAGGAGATCAGCGTGAATCTGGAGGAAGAGACAGAGGGGATCCGCAGCCGTGCACAGGAAATGCAAAATGATCTGGAGCTGACCGAGTATCTGAGTGAGAGCGTGAATCTCATCGACAGCGAGGACTGGTTCACCACCATGATGCCCAAACTGAAAGAAGGACAGCGAAACTACTATCTGGAAAGAGACAGTCAGCCTCTGCTCTATGTACAGACCGGCTATACGGAAGAGGGACAATGCTTCTCCAGGGTGTGGTATACCGGAAACGACACGAAACGATTCCTGAGCCAGGAGGGTGCAACGATCCGGCTGGTAACAGTGACAGCGGCCGGTGCGGACGAGAACATCGCGGATCCGGCAGAAACTGAGAATCCCGATGCCACACAGGAAACGGGAACCACAGAAGCCAGAGCCCGGGAAAATACAACGACAGAGATTTCGGATACAACAGCGCCTCTGGCAGATACACCGGAAACCATGAAGGACTGGAACGGTACCTTCGAAGCCTGGAGCGTGGACAGCGCTACCGGAAGCATTACCCATGAACAGGGAACCATGCAGGGCGGTGTGCTCGCCGGAGACTATACCTGCGATGTCCATACCGGAGAAGGTGCGTTGGATGTCTATTCCCTCTGGAGCAACCGGGAGGGCATGGAGTATATCACTTACACGGGAAGCTTTGATTCCGAAGGAAAGATTCTGACAGAGCAGCCTTCCGAAGAAATCAAGAAAAAACTGCTGGAGGGAACAGATTATACGGATCTGGTTCTCTATGCCTATGATGCTACCGGTGAGAACTGCCTGTGGCAGGGAATCGGCGGGGATATTACCGCAGAGGAGTATCGTTTTGGCGGGGAAATGATCGGACTGGAGACCCGTCCGGAATACACGTCCTATGAGGTGACAGAGGATATGACAGCAGAGAACAATGCAAATACAGCAGAGGGAACCGGTGCCGCCACTGATGGCGGAGAGAACGGCAACGCAGCGGACAACACCACGGGTGCCATAGACAGTGATACCCCGCAGATCCGTATTTTTGACGGAGAAGTACAATGGTTTGACGGAAAATACTGGGTCAGCGCCGGTGCGGTCAGAGAAATGGCAAAACAGGATCCTTTTGCGGCTTATGAAGAAAACCATGATACCACTGCATCCGGAAGCGTCACGGGAAGCATTACCGGCAAAATCACCGGCAGTGCAGATGGCAACAGTACAGCCGGTAACGATGGGCAGACGATCACCGGCAGCGGAACCGTGTCGGGAGACAAGACCGGTGGAAGTATTCAGAAACCTGCAGCCACCCAGAATCCCGGCACCACGCCAAAGCCCACGACCAAACCTGCTGCGACAAAGCCTGCAGTCACTCCGACCCCTGCGCCCACACCGGCTCCGACCCCGGAACCTGCACAGGATGATGACGATGACGACGATGATGACAGCGGCAGTTCCGGTGGAGACAGCGGCGGAAGTGATGTAGATATGGACTGGACACCGGATCTATTGTAAGAAAGGATATTTTATACCAATGAAACTGACAGAACGAAAGAAAATGGTATTGATCCACATCGCGTGGATCCTGGCACTGGCGGTGATCCTGTGGCCGCTGTTTACGATCGCAAAATACGATTATCCCTCTGCGGATGACTGGTCTTTCGGAAAATATATGTACCGGGCAATGCAGGCCGGAGAAGGAATCGCCGGTGTATTTCATGCGATATACCAGACATTGGCACAAAATGTGTGGGAAGCCAGATTTTCCATACTGATTCTGTCGGCTTTGCAGCCTGCGGCATTTGGAGAACATTTTTACCGGATCACCCCCTATCTGATGATCGGTTCCGTGATCCTGTCACAGTTCCTGCTGCTCAGAGAATGCATTGCGGGCCAGGCAAAGGAGAACCGCTGGCTGATCCTGCCCATCGGTATTCCCATGGCAATTCTCCAGGTGCTTTACTGCCCCTATCCGGAGGAAAGCTTTTATTGGTATAATGGTTCGGTGAATTACACTTTTGTGTATAGCTTGTCACTGGTCCTGCTGACACTGTATCTGGAAATTGCGCTTCGCGAGACCGGCAAGGCAAAGCGGGTCGTGCTTACCGTGTTGGCCTGCCTGCTGGCGATTCTGGTGGGTGGAAACAATTTTTCCACCAGCGTATCCACCATGTGCCTGTTGATCTGTCTGCAGATATTATTCCTGATCTGCCGTAAAGATGCTTTTCGCCGGACCTGGATCGTGACTCTGTTAGAGACACTCAGCGTATTGATGTGTGTGACTTCTCCGCTGACAGCCACCAGACTCAACGGCAATTTTGGCGGCAGCACAGCCAATTCCCCGCTGATGGCCATCTGGCTGTCCCTGGAGAGAACTTTTCTGAATATTATCAGCTGGACGAATCTGAAGGTCCTGCTGCTACTGGTTCTGCTGATCCCTTTCTTCTGGAAAGCGGTCAGAAAAATGAACTATGAGTTTCGCTTCCCCGGCCTGTTTACTGCGCTGACTTTCGGAGTATACGCCTCCCAGGCTACTGCAACGATCTACGTGGACGGCACCATGGGCGGCGGAAGGCAGGGCGCTATCCTGTGGTATTTTTATGTGCTGTGGATGGTGGCCAATGTACTGTACTGGTGCGGCTGGATCGCAAAGCGGGTTCTGAAAGCGGAAAAGAGCGAAAAGGCAGATCTGTTGGCACAGAAATACCTCCTGCGTTATTTTGCAGTGACGGGGGCACTTCTGGCAGCAGTCGTTCTGTTCGGCAATGTCCAGGGAACCACCAGTTACCGTGCCTACCGCATGTGGAGAAACGGCTGGGCACAGGCCTACGGCACCGGTTGGGAGGAACGGATCGCGGTGCTGAAGGACGATTCCGTGAAAAATCCGGTGTTCCAACCGCTGAATTATGTGGAACTGCTCATGTATACCGATCTGCAGCCCGAGAATGGCTATGTGTGGGTAAATACGGCCTGCGCGGAGTATTATGGGAAGGAATCTGTGACGGTGGTAGCCGGGATGACGGGAGAATAAAGTCATATAATAAGATTAAGCAATGACAAAAATGTAAAATATGGACAATATAAGTAATAAAACCATATAGAAAACCCATATAATGAGATAAAAATGTTGCATTGTCTAACAAAAAGTGTATAATAAATAGGACACCGGACATGATATAGAGTGTGATAGCATGGATTTTTGAGCTTATCATACCATAAATAACGGAGAGGACTGGAACATATGACCAAATATATCGAGAACCTGAATTTGTACTTAGATGCAAGGAAGATCAAACAGACTTATCTTAGCATGAAGACAGGGATTGATGCCAAGAAGATGTCCAGAATTTTGAACGGAGTACAAGACATTACCGGAACGGATATGGAAAAAATATCTGCTGCTTTGGGTGAGAATACGGAATATTTTTTACGGGATCCGTTTCCAGTTCCGCGAATGTATGAGCAGGAGCCGGAAAAAGTCACGTTTTATGCAGGAGAGCCTGCAAAGGAACAGGAAAAGATAGCAAATACTTTATTGAAATTATTAGAAAATATAGACGAAGTAATGAGTGCAAAGGGAAGATTCTTAAACATATCGAGGTAGTATTTATTATATGAATATCGACAGATTACGGAAAATAATAGAATATAGTGAAAAAAACAGAACACAGATGGACAGTAAAGTTGCAAAGTTCTATTCTTTTACCGGAATCAGTGAAGACAAAGATATGCTGAATATTCTTCAGATCGTCCGGCCTGCATTGCGTCAGAGAGGGTACATTGTACTGGAAATACCATTTGCGGATGAAGAAATCGGAGCGCTGTGCTATCATGGAGATGCATTGGGATATATTTTGATCAATACATCATTACCCCGGGTAAATGCAAATTTTGCAATTTGCCATGAGATTTATCATGCATTTTATCCACAGAATGAATTTAAGGCAAAAGCAGAATTTGCAGATGACTATTTTGAACATGAAGAGGAATATGAAGCCAATATTTTTGCAGGAATGCTTCTGATGCCTGAGAGCAGTTTCCGGCAGATGTATCGTGTATTCAGGGCCCAATCGGATAATAATGAAATGGATACGCTGATCCGTTTGATGAACTATTATCAGGTACCTTATATGGCGGCACTGGTCCGGTGCTATGAGCTGGGTCTGACAGAATCCGGTATGCTTACGCAGCAGTTGATGGAACTGGATAAGGCATCCATTCGGGAAAAAATAGAAAACCTGTGGCTGGACAGCAGTATATTAGATGCCAGCAATAAGGATGATTATATTGCTGTGGAACGTGTAGTGAAACGTATGGGAATGGAATACCTTCAGGAGGGATATCTGAACGAAAGAACACTCCGGATGGTTCTTCAAAATATGAACTCTCTTTACAGAGAAATAAAGGGGGAACATAAATGATAAAGGGGTATTCGGAAATTCCGGAAAACTGGGGGAACATAGCTCCATATGTGAATAGGGGCAGTCTTGTACAGAGCATTTTTTTGTCAAAGAAATGCTTTTTCTATGATGCCTGTTCTTTTCGCTATCATGCAAATCTTAAGGAACAGGATGCCGAAAAAATATTGGAATATATACGACAGCAGGATGGAATCATAGTGATCACCAGATGCATTCTTATGGAACTGGCTTCACAGAGCCATAGTCTGGAAGAGTGTTATGTCAGATATGTAAAAAAGATCGCTGATTATGGAATAGCGTTGTATGTTATTTATGAGGAAGAATTGCAGGATATTATGGAGAGCTGCTTTTCTTCCAGACAACAGGTGAACAATTACCTGATCTGGGCAATCCGGATGATCAACAGTCCGGTAAGTACAATAGCAAAGACACTTCTTGAAGATGAGGGACTTCGAAATATAGTAGAAGAGAAAAGCAAAAACACTCAGGACTTTTACACGCGTTTTTTCTCCGGGGTGCGAAAAAATAAGGAAACAGGAGACAACCTTGGGGAAGAAATGCTTGCGGTATGCCTGCATGTTCTTGTGAAATTGCCGGAAGAAGAGGGAAAATTTTGCATAATTACAGATGATAAAGGCGCCGCAGGTAAAATAGATGCCTCTTTCAGACGGGTGAACCGGAGATACCGGGGAAAACGCGTTATTCTGTTCAGCACCTCTAAACTGGTACAGGCACTATACAATGAAGGGATCGCAACAAGAGCAGAGGAATTACTGCCAATATTGCATGCCGGCAACAATGGAATCATCAAAATCCTTGGAGCTGAAATCTACGATATAGACAATCGGGAGATTACATTGGACTGTGCAGAGGCGGCCCGGAAAATAGTGGAGAAGAAGATACATATTGCGTTGTAGGGAAGGCATCGGTGGAATATCGGTGCCTTTTGTGACAAAGGGGTATATACATGCAGATCAGTGACAAAATTAAAATTACCATGTTACCTGCAAAAGCCGGAGACTGTATTTTGATTGAATTTCTTAAGGAAAATTATCATATACTGATAGATTGTGGATATGCAGATACTTATTATAATTACCTGAAAGACATTTTAGCGGATTTGAGTGCAAAAGGAAAAAGAATTCAACTGTTGGTCATTACACATATTGATGCGGATCATATCCGTGGAATACAGGCTTTTTTACGGGAAAACGGAGATGCAGATAACCCGGTAATCATAGGGGTGGACGAGGTGTGGTACAATGCCTTTTCTCAAATTGAGACAGAACCAAAACAACAAGGCTCTGTCTCAGGTTATTTACGCATGGTTTTACAAGGAAAAGCATTACAAGGAAATATAAACAGTAAAAGCGGCAGTCATGATATCAGTGTCACGCAGGGAAACACGGTGGCAGAACTATTATTGGGTCATGGGTACCACTGGAATGAAAGATTTATGGGCAGGGCAGTATGCACAGAGAACGTAGAAACCGTAATGTTGTCAGACAAAATCAGATGTAACTTGCTGAATCCGGGAAAAGAGGAACTGAACCAGTTGGTCAATTACTGGATTTCGGATATGAAGCGGAATATCAGGAATTTCAAGATATATGATGACGTATTATATAATGCAGCATTTGAAGGTTCATTAGTAAATATTTCTACCGAAGAACATGAACGGGAAATTAAAAATATCAGTAGCTCGGGAATTCAGAGTTCAGACTACCGGAAAATAAATATCGTAGAATGGGAAACTAGAATAGATCACAGCATTACGAACAGATCTTCCATTTCATTTTTATTGCAATATGACGATATTACGTTATTGTTTCCGGGAGACTGCCCTATACAACTGTTTCAGGAAAAACTACCGAAATATATTGATGTGGTGAAATTGCCTCACCATGGATCCTGGGCAAATATTAGCCGGGAATTTATAAAAAATACGTCAGTATCGTATTATCTGCTGTCAACGGACGGAGAAAAATACGGACATCCATCGCCCAGCGTAATAAGAAGCATCATGGATGAAGCACCAATACCGGCGAAGATTATAAAAAACTATGATCTCTCGCAATTAGAAACAATAGGAGAAACGGAAGGGGAAGCCTTATGGAAGAGCAAGACAAAAAACTAACGGATAAAATAGAAAAAATAGTGGCAAAAATTGATGGGCAAGAAAAAGGAAATGCTTTTTTAATTGATAACAGAAGAGCGCTTACTGTAAAACATTGTGTCAAGGAGGAGCGCCTGAAGCTTATATTTCCTAAGCAGCAGTATAGAGAAGTGTGGGCGTCAGCGTGTATATCAGAATTTGCAGAAGAAGATCGGTTTGTACTTCTTGAATTGGAAGAGGAAGTAGACTCAGAGGAAATTATTCTGGCGGCTACAAGACTATATCCGGGAGATCCAGCCTGGGTATACGGATTTGACAAAAACTTCTTTGCGGAAGGACGCTGGACAAAAATGGAATCTGTAGGCTCCGTAACTTCAAATGATAGTAGTATTACAGATCAATTGTTTGATGCATTGAACAATAAAGAGGCAGATTTTTCCGGTTTATCAGGAAGCCCGATTATTGCAGGTGGAAATATTGTTGGCATTGTGGCTCAGCAAAATACAGAAAGTCAAAGAGCCATTGCTATAAGAGCAATTAGTGTTATATCAAGCCAGACCTTTTTAAAAGAGAGCGAAATATCGGTAATAAATGACCTACATGGAGAATACCCACATCAAAACGAACTGGTGGCAGGAGAATATATTCAGACCAGGATCCCTGTGACAGTTGCGGGAATACAGGATTTTCAGACCCGACTGGAGGGAATATATAAGGAAAAACTGGAATCCATTATTCAGTTACATCGGAAGGGCAATATAGAAGCTGCGTGGGAACAATTACGCCAAGTGATCGTGGAACTTGGAAATGACCCTTATATCAGGAATGAAATCAAAGCTGAGTTCTATTATCGGATGGCTATCTGGTATTTGGAAGACCGGAATAACATCCAAAAGGCACAAAAGAAATTCGACATGGCAGAGAAATTAAATCCCGGTATGGACGGCAGCGTATTCCGGGCAATTAAGCAGTCCATGACAGGAGAAAATATCAATGCGGAAGAAATACTGGAGCCGATAGACTCTGTCAATAAATTCAACGTGTATCTGCAAATCTGTATTAACACAGGAAAAACAGATAAAGCATTAGATAAATATTATGAGTTAGATGATATTGTGCCGATGAATGACGGAAGCTATTATCTTCTCAGCGTTATTATGATTTTACAACAGCACTATGCAGAAGCACTGGACTATATTGACAAAGCACTTCTGAAGGAAACAGATAATCCCTTCTATCGCTTTATGAAAGGCGTGATTTACTATTGGATGGCTTTGCCGGAAGAACTGAGACAGAGTGCGGATTTGTACCCACCCATGTTCCAAAATGGGATCGTGCATCTGACGGAAAAAGAATTCTTAGATAAGGCACAGGAAGAATATCGTCAGGCAGAAAAGTTGGCAGAACAGGTTAAAAATGATGAACTGGCAGAGACTATACTGAATGCTTGGGTCTGTTCTTTGTCTGTAGACGGAAGTTATGAAAATGACATATTGGAACCATTACATATATTACAGAACAGATCCCCCTTGAATCTGACAGCGATCCTTTATCGAATACAGAGAAAATTGCCGCTTTCTGCGGAGGTTACAATAGAGAAATTGGAAAAAACGGCAAAAAACGCATCGAATAAAATAGCCTGTGTGATCGCTGCGATAGAAGTAAGCATCTACCAGAAGAATCAGAAGAAAGCCAAAAGTCTTTTGCATGAATACAAGGATCTGTTCTTGAAGGGACCGGCTTATGAATACTGGTATGAATATATTGTCAAAGTGGAAGATAAAAAAGAAAATCTTCAGAAATATGAACAGGAGATTGATGAAAATACAGCACTTGAGGAAGTAAGGAAAAAACGCCTAAAATGCCTCTTCTTACAATCAGATCCGAATAGAGAACAAGAATTGGAAGAAAATTTAGTAAGCAATTACCAACTGACTAAAAGTCGGATGGATCTACTGAACCTTATCACTTTTTATAAAGCGAAGCGAAATTGGGGCAAAATGTCCGAATGTGCGGACAAGCTGGTAGATGTGCATAAGGATTCCTATGGGATGCTATATCAGATACAGGCATTGCTGGAATTACAAGAGAATCAGAAGGCACTTGAAATTGCTGATGAATTGGAAGACAAAAAAATATGGGGAACGGAACTGGAAGTCAGCTGGGATAAAATGTATATCTATCAGCAAATGGGGGAATATGACAAAGCAATTGCAGCTGGGGAAAGGGTGCTGGCAGGCAAAGCAACAGAAGATATTATCTTAAAACTGTCAAATTTGTGTGCATTGAATGGTGAAGAAGGTAAAGCCTTGCAAATATTACTGTCATCAGAGCTAAGAGGGGTTTTGACAGTGCCTATCTGTCAATGGATCAGTGTCTATTATCTGAACAATGATAATATCCAGGCATGGAAATATGCTGAAAAAGCAATAGAATTGTCAAATCGGCAGCCGGGAATTCTGCTTTGGGCAATTGATATTGCCAACCGAACCGGAAATAGTGATTTCACCGGACAATATTTACAAGAGGTGATGTCAGGAGAAAAAGCAAATCTGGTACAGGCAAAGAGCGTAGAAGAAGTGCTGGAACTGCTCATGGAGAGGAAAAAAGAGGCGGAAGAACATGTGCAGTCCCTGTATAGTGGAGAATTGATCAGCCATCTGTTTGTGGATGTGTCGAAAAGAAACTATGGAGAATATTTCCTGGGGCAATGGAATAGCGGGCCTTTTGTGCCACTTGAATTCGGCGCACACTATTATGGGCAGGAACAAATGAAGGAGTTGAAGCAGGGAGAGATTGTTCTGGATTACTCGTCCTGTTTATTCCTGTATGCAGTCGGAGCACTTAAAGATTTGCTGGAAAGTATGGACAGAGTCTATGTGGCGGGGATACTGTTTGGCGTATTGTCTGAAGAAATAAGGAAGATCCCTGTGGCACAGGAAGATTTAGTGAACGCAAATTACAGAACAGTCCAGAAGTGCGAGGAGCTAAAGGTTGAATTTGTGGTTTCACAGAATCCGGAAAACCCGGAGGAACTCTCCCTTCTTGACAGAACACAAGTAAGCAGACAGAAGACAGCCCTGCACTATGGAGCAATGTGGATATCTGAAGAGGGAGGAGCAGACGGAATCCGGGATAAGGAACTCATAGCAGCGTTATACAGAAGGGGAGAAATCTCGCAGGAGACCTATGATGAATACATAAAAAGAAATTGTATTAGTGGCAACAGGGAAGAGGTTATCCGGGAACTGGAGAAAAAGCTGGATCTGGAAGCTCCTGAAAAACTGTATGTAGATATGGATATTCTGGAGAAATGGGATAAACATAATCTGTTGAAGCTGATCGGCAGAAAATTCCAACTGATGTCGGCAGAAGAAAGCAGCCATTATATTCGTGACCAGTATCATGAGATACAAGAGAAGAAAACAATCTGCAGACAATTGGAGGAATTACGAGAAATATTATTGCAGTATAAAGATAAAGGAAAAATAGCATTCTTCCAAATGACGGAGCAAAATGAAGATATGACTTATACCGATATGCTGGCTTCAGAGCTCCGGATGGTAGAGAGTAAAAAACTACCGCTTTGTGTAGATGACAGAATCCTGACGAGTTATTCATCCGTGGGTGAAAGCAATATATACAACACCTTTGATCTCCTAAAATATCTGCGGTGGACACATCGTATCAGCACAGAGAAATATTTCGAGATATATGAAAAAATAATAGAACACAATATACAGTATGTACTACCGGATAGAGAATATATCTATTGGACTTTGGAAAATGCACGGACAGATGACGATGGTGCACTAAATGTGCTGGAAAAATATATATTTGATGCATTATCTCCAAAGAGTTTCATTCAGATAGACCGTGTTGAGCATGTCAATATGCCGGAAAAAGATTATTATATTTTCTATATGCACAGAGACTTCCCGGAGCTGATACAAAAAATCTGGCGATCAAATATGAATTTACAGAAGAAATACTCAGCTTCAGAATGGATCCTGAAGCATTTTTCTCCATTTGCTTATCAGTATGGTGATTATACAGGAGAAGCGGGAAAAAAGGAAAGCCTGTCCATATTGTTAGCAGACCTGTTGATGAAGGGCGTTTACATCATGGGACCGGAAGAAACAAAGATAAGTGCTTATTATGAGTGGCTTGATTCGTGGCTCCAACCCTATCTCATGGAAAACCCGGACATACAGAAAAAAACAGTTACCTATTTCCAAAAAATGATGAATGCCTTTATGAAGAACTTAAAATATATGGAGCGTAAGGAGGATCAAAGAGCAAGCCGGTATATATTTGCAATGGGGATACATTGCATGCCGGAAATCTATAGGGAAGCTTTGCTTACAGATGAAGAAATACAGAAATTATATGATGCGATCTATTGTGAATATTATATAACACTGTCAGAGCAAAGAAGGATTCCTCAGAAAATAATGAAGCGTTGGGAACGACAAGCATTGTCCCAACCGGTGAATGTGACAGTGGTGGATGAGTACGATGGTATCGAGTACCATATATCCAGGGATCATCTGCTGCCCGGTTATCCCAGGCTGAATATCTGCTGGAAAGAGGGAGATGTAGAACAAATGCTGCATTTTTTGCTTGATAGAGAAGAAGGAGCAGAGAAAGATCTTTCGGAAACATTCCAGCAGCTGAAAATGGATAAGATTCTGGAGGAGGATTGGTTATTCAGGGAAGAAATGCAGAAATACATACTGCCATTATATCCGGATTACTTCAGACAATATTATGACTGTAGTACAGCTGTCTGCAATGTTGAAAAGGTGGGTAGTGTACTTCCTATACAATTGAATGATAACAATCGGGTAGAAGAAGACTTCGAGGATAATCATAATCCTGTCAGATTGTTACATAAGCTGGAAATGCAGTTCACAGTGCATGCGGAGGAACAAGAGATACTTGCAACCATTGAAGCTTTGTTTTCCTATGCCGGAGGAGATAATGCAAGATATGGGGCAGTATATCTGCTACTACTGAGATATATTTGGAAAATGCTTCAGGACACTGACAGATATCGTGATATTACTGAGGATAATCTCATCATGTGGTCTTATCTTTTGGCAGATCAAATGATGAGTGTGATAAGAAACATGATATTATCAGATCGAATAAATATTGACCATCTGATCCGGGATTTGGAAAGCATTGTGGGAAATATTCAGACATGGGGATTGTGGACTAAGATTATTCCGGGACCTGCAACAGCGCCGGAAACGGTGAATTTATATCGAATCTGTGTAAATGGAACATTACAAACTATCTGCCGTTATAAAGCGTCACAATCTGTAGCGGCGG